>MDSP01000165.1_pt1 | contig 14968 bp, 15 predicted proteins | sample 1005811 | NCBI WGS metagenome assembly MDSP01 (sample SAMN05526596, study PRJNA338239) | gut metagenome | isolation source: stomach gut content | host: Naso elegans | place: Saudi Arabia: Red Sea | collected 2011-04
TAGTTATTACTGTGCAAATGTCAATGCATTTATTTGGCTTTAAAAAATGGACTGCACATTGACCGGATGGCCCATAATTTCTTAATTTGAAAAGTCCAAAAAACTTTCTAAAAAGAGCGGCTAAACGTCCCTCTGCTTTGCAGACATTATTGCTCGGTTAGGGTAATGGGTTAGGCTTCGGTGATTCATGGTGAGAACCAATCAGAGGCAGAGCACCAGCAAGTCTTTGTGGAATTTCTAATAATTGGCCCACCAGTCTTTTTCGCCTAACATAAATCCGTGGTCTGTATTTACAATCAGCATTGTGTCATCCCACATATTGTACTCGTCCATAAAATCCAATATCCTGCCCAGATTTTTGTCGCACATAGAAAGAAGCGCGGAATATCGATTTCTAATGTGTTTTATTTGTTCATCTGTTTCCGTAACTGTAGAATACGGTGGCCAGTCAAAATGCGCGCCCGTGTAATCATCATTATATAAATCCAAAAATTCTTGAGGTACGTCAAAAGGCTCGTGCGGGTCGAAAGCTTCTATCTGCAAAAACCAATTATCCTGCTCATGATTGTGTTCCAAAAATTTCAGCCCGCTGTCAAATACAAGATTTTGAGGCCATTGATTGGATGAATAAATAATTTCACGGTTGCACCAGTTGTTATGCCACCATTCTGGGTGTGTAAATTCACGCATTGTCGGGACATGGTCTGGAATATCAGGATCTGTAGTTTTATCAGACCAAGGATCGGCTTCCTGCCCTCTAATACAGTCCCATGTACTGTAAGCGTTGTGATATGTTGCGCCGCCATCTTCCCAATAATGTCCGTGGTCGCTGACGAGCCTTGTGTAAATACCGTTATACTTCAAGGTACGGGGCATGGAGTTATCAAACGGCTCAAGCGGACCCCAACTACGATGAAGAAAGCTGTACCTGCCCGTGTGCAAATCTCTGCGTGCAGGCATACACGGCAGACTGCCTGCATAAAAATTGTTAAATTTAATTGTTTTCTCAGCGAGACGCTTAAAATTCGGTGTATGTGTAAAATCACATCCATACGGTTCCAAAAAGCGTTTGTTGAGAGAGTCAAACATTATCATTATAGCACGCATAATTCATCCTTAAAAAGATTTGTCTTACCTTAGAAGCTTTTGAAATATAAAACTTCTTATAAAACATGTTTTAAATATTATTATCATAAAGCCGGATATTCTACCTCTTGCGATAAAACACCAACTTAAATTGGTTTACCATCATAATTATTGGTATAATCACAGCAATAACAAAGAATAAAGTACCAATGCTCGGCAGCTTTAGGCATTCCGCAAAAGAGCCATAATTGCTTATAGAGCGCCGCAGATTCTCTTCTACCAAACCTCCGAGTATAACACCCATCAAAAGTGGCGTCACAGGATAGTCGTTTTTTTCCAACATGTATCCCAAAACTATAAATCCTAAAGTATAATACAAATCAAATGCGTTGGAATTTAATGCAAAGATACCCGTAACGCAAAATACCATAATCAAAGGCATCAGATACATTTTAGGAGTCTCGATTAATTTAGACATAAACCTCAGTGTCGACCCTTGATACAAGAACATAAAAATATTTGCGACGAATACGGCGAGGATTATCGTTCTAAACAATACTGGCTCATTAAGGCTGAGTGTCGGACCCAGAATAATACCTTGTATAGCAAACGCCCCCATGATGATAGCTGTAGAGGTGTCTCCCGGTATTGCCAACGACAACATAGGTATAAGGGCTCCGCCTGTCGTTGCGTTATTAGCACTTTCGGATGCAGCGACACCTTCATCACAGCCTTTGCCGAACTCTTCAGGAGTTTTGGACAATCTTTTTGCAGCAGCATACGCCATCAATCCTGCAGGTCCGCCACCCAAACCCGGTAGTATACCTATGAATGTGCCGATAAAGCTTGAACGCAGCATTGTTCCGAACAGCCGCTTGATATCAGCAAAATCCAACATATAAAACCAGCTGTTTTTAATCGGCGACAATTGGATTTTTTCTTTCATTTTTGCAGCGTTGTCGATTATATTTGGCAATGCAAATATACTGATAATGATTGCAATCAGTGAAAACCCGTTTTGGAGATTGGTATTTCCAAAACTAAATCTATAAACTATCCCATCGATAGGGCTCATTCCAACGCATTTTATTAAAAGCCCCATTCCTAGAGTTATAAACCCTTTGAGCATTTTACCCTGCATTAATACGCACACCATTGATAAGGCAAGTATCGCCGTACCGAAATATTCCCAAGGACCGAACTGCAACGCTAACCGCGATAACAGCGATGCAAGCAGCAGCAACATCACCGTGCTGAATATACCCCCGAAGAATGATGAAAATACACCTACAGCCAGTGCTTCTGTGCCTTTGCCTTTGAGAGTCATGGGGTAGCCATCAAATGTAGTCGCAATAGACGCCGCTGTGCCTGGAATTTTGAGCAGAATGGCGGAAATCAGTCCTCCTGAAACTCCGCCCATATAAATACCCATGAACAAACATACTGTAGGTACAGGAGTCATAACCATTGAGAACGGAAGACACAAAGAAATGGCAATAGGTGTGTTCAGACCCGGTATACACCCGAAAATACTTCCCAATACAACGCCGAAGAAAATCAACCCTAGGTTTGCAGGGTCAAACACGTTGCCTATAACTTGAATTAATATATCCATGATTTTTCTCCCATAACCTAAAACAGTCTTGCAAAAATGCCTCTAGGTAGCAGTATATTGATAACATCAACAAAAAATGCATTCATCAAAACCACAAAACACACCACCAAAATACTGCGTACGGCAATTTGTTTTTTACTTCCATAACTACCGTGGGTGAATTTGAAGAATATCGTGGTCGTTGTAAGCAAAAATAAAATCGTACTTACGATATAGCCTAAAAAATTGAAACAGGCGATATACAAAAAAAGCGAGAAATAAAAAAATCCGCGTTCTTTTACGAACAACTCACGGAGTACAAAGGGTTTTTTGTGTTTCTCCAAAAATATTTGTATTAAACGTATCGTTATAAATACAACCAACGCTGTTATAATCATTCTCGGAAAAATCGCCGCTCCGCCGGATTTGTCCAGTAAACTCACAGGAAAATCAAAAGTCATATAATAAGCGCCTGCGCATACAGCCAGTAATACCAATAAAAATATCATTTCGCCCATTGTTATCTCCTTACACAAACTATCTTTGCTTCATGATAGTTTGTGTAAATTCATAAATTTTATATTTATATACAAATCTACCATCGTATAGATGATTAAGCAGGTATAATACTTATGGTGTACCTAAGATTTGAGAAATTGCTTGTTTGGTCAAGTTCAACGTTGAGTCGGCTATTTCTATATAATCTTCGGTTTGTTCGTAACGGGCACCAAAACCCAAGGCGTTTACTTCTCTTTGGAAATCAGGGTTTTCAGATACTTCTTTAACGAGGTTTACGTAATACTGCGTAACGTTATCAGGAGTTCCCGGAGGCAGCCACAAGCCGAAAGGTTGATACAGGTGATTCACTTCTCCGTATCCTTTTTGGAAGGATGTAGGAATGTTTTTATCTAAATTCGGAATGTCTGCATTCTCACCAGCAAACACAAGCTGGATCTCAAACTCGCCACTTTCTACAAAAGGTTTAACTATACCGTAACCGTCGATATATCCATCAACTCTACCTGCTAACAATTCTGTAACTTTGTTGTTCGAACCAAGGTCAATCATATTAAATTCAACGCCTTCTTTGTTGGCTATTTCTAAAGCTGCCAGTTGAGGTAGTGTACCTGACACCACGCCGATTTTTATGGAGCCCGGATTAGCTTTTGCTTTGGCAATCAAGTCATCGTAGCTTTTGATGTCTGAGCCGGCTTTAGTTACAAGGGTAACCCATGAATCGGCCCAAATTGTTACCGGTGTAAAATCCTTATAAGATAATTTGGTGTTTCCAAGAGCGTTCTGCAGATAGTATCCCATAGGAACATGCAGCAACGTCAAACCGTCAGGGTCGCTTTCCAGCACTCTATTTGCAGCAACTAATCCTGCAGAACCTACCAGATTGGCGACAGTAACGTTTACCCCTGCCAACTCGCTCATATATTTTGTCATAATTCTTGCAGGTATATCCGCAGTACCGCCCGCATCAAACCCTACAATAAATTGAACATTTTTTGCAGGCGAAAACTCGGAATTCGGGTCGATCGAGGATGTCTTTTTACCGGCATCAGCGCATCCTGCAACAAACAAAAACATTATAAAGCACGCGACTTTTTTCATGGTCGTAACTCCTTTTATAAAATTGATTCATATTGTAATCAATTCATTCAAAATATTCCAACAGACATATCTATTGTTATTTTAATTATAACCCCATTTATATATTTTACAATATAATTTTTATAAATAAAAATATTTAACCTATTTACTGATGCACTATAAAATTACATATACACATAGTTTCAATCAATGTAAAAATATCAGTAAAATTTTCAAAACCTAAAACTTCATCAGACTATATTTGCAAGCTACACTGAACATATTTTCAAAACTTTAAACTCTAGTAAACTCTATTTGCAAATCGTGCTGGATATATTTTCATATTTTGAAACACCCCTTGTGTTCAAAGTTTTTACACCGCTCGATAAATCATCAAAACACGATAACTAATATCACACTAAATACTGCATAACAATCTTCCTAACATTTTATTATTTAGATTGTTAAAAGAATCTATTTTGTGGCTTTTAAACACCTTTAAGAGCCTTTCTTTTTGCTCAACTGTACGTTTGCTTAGATTTAACGTTTTGCAATGTTCTAGGTACTTCAAATAGTACGAATGAAAGCTTTTCGATTCTTGTTTTGGTTTTTCGGTGGTTTGTGTATCAGTTATATTTGACGAAGTGCCAAGTTGCAGAAGTGTGGATTTTAAGAATTTTTCTTTTAGAAATATAGCATAAAGCTCATCAGCTAGGTGTTTATTTTTGGTGTTTAGTGAATTTCGCACACGTCTGCCGTCTACATAGAACGAAATATAAAACATACCGTTTTTACGTTGGTACAAACCCATAAATGCTCCCGTATTTTCAAAAAATTCAAAAAAATACAGGCACAATTTAGGCTCAATCTAGGCACACTTTATCACAAAAAAAGGTAATTTATTGGTATATCCTACCTCTAAATTACCTAATTCTACGGATGTTGTAGTTAAGAGCGAACTACTCCACAAAATCCCTGTTTTTATAAGCTAAATTCCCTGCTAACAAGGAAAAATACAGGGATTTTATCGTTTTTAACGGGGGGGAATTGCCCTTGGTGTTGCCATATACAACACATCGTTCAAAAAACCTCGAAAATTAACAGGGAATTTAAATGGAGGTATTAGGGAATTAATTTCAAAGAACAGGGATTTAAATGCGATTAACAGGCTTTATGTAATGAAAGTATAAATTGTTGAGGACTTTTATAGTTTATAGCGGAATGTTTTCTGTAAAGATTGTAGAATCCTTCGGTGTATTTAAAAACAGATGGTTTTGCCTCTAGAATGTAATTGATTTTTAGGATAGTCTGTTACAGAATTAATATGTTTGGTATGACTATTTACAAAATTTATAAAATAAAGTATAATGAAATTTAGTTATATGTAAATATCAGATTGTTAAATTGGGTGAAATACTTTTATAAGTATTTCCTTTTTATTTAAAATTAAGAGGAATCTATGAAAGCGTTAATTAATAAAATTAATGAACAGAATATAAAAGAAAATGAAACTTTGCACCGTTACCGTGAACGTTTCAATCAAGATTTGGCAACTATATATGAGCTCAAGTACTGTCTAAAATCTAATGAACTATATGAAGAAATTAGCAGCATTCATCAGTATATATGCTCTATTATACTGCCATTACTGCCAACATATCCGGATATAGATGAATATTGGTCTAGATATCTTGATGTATATGAAAAAACAATAAATGATTGTGTATATAATATATCTGAGTTAAATAATGCTTTTCAAGAACTAGCTAATAAATGGAGTAAGTTGCAAGATGATAATAACACGAGTCTGTTTGCAAAGAAAAAACTAGATATATACTTATTTTATAAAGACTTATCTGAAGAGAGTGTTGTATTATTAACAGGAGCTCCATTTACAGGAAAGACACATACTCTCACACATTACAATCGTACTTATGCAAGAGACACGTCCATTATATTTTATGCCAATCATTTCAGTTCCCAGAATATTCAAGAAGAACTTCTCCAAGTTTTGAATACTTATGATAGATTTGATGATTTTTTATTACAGTTAAATAATTATGGTAAAAATACTAATCGTTGTATTAATATTATTATTGATGGTATTAATGAAGCTCCGGAATTTGATATTATTAAATTCAAAGAAGAATTTGAACAATTAAAAGCTCTGGTAAAAGATTTTCCCTACATAAAAATATTAATATCAATTCGTCAAGAATATATTTCATTCTCAGATGGTCTTTCTAATCATATCATAGAAATATCCAAACCCAAATACTCCGATATACAAAATATATGTTCTAATTTAAAAATACCAAAACAAGTTATCAATGCTAGTATGGATGAACCTATTGGATTCTACTATTTAGTGGCAGATGTTTTTCAAAACATACCTCCAAGAGATAGGGAACAGATTAAAAACTTCACGAAGTCAAAAATATTTGAAAAGCGATGGGAACAAATAGAGGTATCGTGTAATAAACAATATGATTTTGACATAACACCACTTATGCTTAGAAATAAGCTTCTGGAATATATTGCTGACAATAACGTATTGACTGTACCTTTATCAATTTTCACAGACGATGAAATAACCTTATTGGAGCATTTTCAAAAAGAACGCTTGGTGACTGTAGGGGTTGAACGTGTTGAGTTTCAACACCAATATTATTGTGATTATTATACTATTTCTTGGTTGGAGAAGAACTGGCAGAAGAAGCAGAAAAATATTGCAAGAAAAGCAGTTGGCTTTGTAGTTGATGTTTTATGGAGATGTGTAAATCCTGTCACTCCTTTTGACTATGAAGTTGATATTATAAAAGAAGGTGTTGACAGCACTTATAAAATTGCTAAAAATATCGTTTTATATAAATTCAAAGATTTTTTACTAGCATGCAAATACCACAATATTATCAAAAGCACTAAATTATCTCCAATTCAACATATTATATTATTAGAACACTTAAGAGAATACGATTTTGAAATGCCTATTGAAGAGTTAGCAGATAATAAAAATAGATATTTATGGCTAGAGTCTTTAAGGCATTTGTCTATTGATGAAATAGAAAACAATGAAAAAATTCAAGAGCGGATCTCTTATATTCTAGATGATAAAAAGATTGATAGTCTTTATATGATATGGAATAAAATTCCTAAAAAGGCTCATAAAATTTTATTGAATTTATCATTAAAAATGAGAGATTATTTTTTCTCCAATATTCTATCAAATTCTCATGCGGTAAATGAACTGCATGAAGAAGTCGATTCCAAAACGACACAAGAATGGTATAATTTATTTGCTTCGTTTACTTCATTACATAAACAAAACGAGCTCTATAGGTTAGTGTGGCTATTAGCACTCCCTGATAGAGAGTTGAGAGATAAATCAACAAGAATCTTGATTAATGTGTTATATAATGATATTGAATTGTTTAATGCGTTGTGGAGCGAGATGAATAACGTAAACGATCCGTATATTGTAGAACGATTATTTATTATCGGCTATAGTATATTGCTGAATGGAGAACAACAAGAAAAACAAATTCTACTGGCAAAAGAACTGTATCAATTCGCATATTTTAATGGTAAAGCATATCCTCATATCATTATTCAAGAGTATGGATTACGTATTTATACTTGGCTATTAAGCAGAGGGATTTGGCAAGAGCCTTATCATTTACAAATTGAAAAAACAAGTCTCGATTTTATTAAACCTATAGAATCAAATGGCATAAAATTAGAAGAATATATTGGCAGTAATTGTAAAAGTTCTATGATGTTAGAGTGCGAAGGGCGTTATGGTGATTTTGGTAGATATATATTTCAGAGTGCTATTGAACATCTTAAGCAAGACAGTTTAAATATAGAATTAGATACTTTAGATATGACTAATTTTAATAATTTTGTCTTAGACCTATCAAATAAATTCCCCAATCTTACTAGTATGTTTAACAATATAGCAATAACTCAATTGCAAGCTCAAAAAGTATCTGTATGGTCTGGTGTTGGAGCTAGTAATTCATTTATTAATGGATTACCTGATGAGTATATTATACAGGATCCTTATAGATATACACTTAATATACCTGTGCCTTTGTCTAAAGAAGTTTATTATATGCTAATTCAAGATAATTTATTATTATCCAAATATCCTACTTCTTTCTTGTTTTTAGGTAAACACCACATAGTTCAAAGAATCATTTTTGACTATTGGACAGAACTGGATTTAGAAAAAGAAGAATTTGAACAATTTGATTTATATAACAATGCCTACCATTCTGATCGCTACGATCATAGAAAAGAACGATTTACTAAAAAAATGCAATGGATAGGTATGAATGAGTATATGGGACATCTTAGAAATTATTTAGGTTTTGTACCATACTTGGCACGGTTGGAAAGCTATTTATATTTTTATGATTTTTCTGATGAAATACAAGAAAAATTACTAGAATACTTATCTGTCAATGGTATTGATGGGAAATTATTTTTTAATGAATATGATAGTGATTGTCAATATTTTTATTTAAATAATGATATTTCTTTGTATTTGGATAACAGCGAAGCAACTGTGCAAAAGCCTATATTTCATCATGACGATTCTAATATTTTGGAAGAAATTTATAATGTTAATAACCAAAAAGAAATACATGCCCTATGTTTAGAGTTATCTAAAACTAATGACACGTCATCAACCGAAAAGGATAAACTGTACATACTTAATAAACTGTATATTGACAATCAATGGATATTATTGTATGGTGTTGAGGCAACATATAGTTCACACGTAATGACTTTAGGAGTAAGAGCTCTTATATATAATAATAAAGATCAACTTAGATATATTGCTGATTTTCGGCTACCTTATATGAAAGGAGATGGTAACGAAGAATTTTTGAAAATCACAAGAAATCATAATAATCAACATGAAGAGTCATTTCTTTATGATTTTCAAGAGAAAAGTCAATATGATTTTTCAGGAGGATATTTAGGTGGAGAAACGTTCAGTTCTAAGTTAATAACTAGGTATTCATTGATTAAACAACAAGATGGATATGAATATAAATATCAATTGGTTATTAAAAAAATAAATGGTTTATGGTATATTAACAAAGGTTTTCTAAATATTGTGATGAACGATTATCTAATACAAGGTGAAAATATAACATGGTATATCTTTTTCGAAAAAATGCTCCCAATTGATGCATCGGGCAACAGATATAATAAATGGAAAGGGTATTTAATGTTAGATAACAACACTCTAAGCGGTCAACTGAAATCTAATTCAAAAGACAATGATTTTATGATAAGTATAAATTTATAAAGGGGATAAAATGTCAGAACAATATCAAGTAATAATGGGGAGTTATACTGTTGAGCAATTTGCAAACAAAATAGCAAATAAAGAAATTAAAATAGCTCCATTTCAAAGAGAATATAAATGGCACAAAGAAAATTACCCAAAATACTATTTAGATAGTTTGCAGAGAAATATATTTACTGTTCCAGTTATTTTAGCGGAGTACAATAACAATATATGGATTATTGATGGGCAACAACGCCTAGCAACGTTGTTTTGTTATATAAAGGGAAAAGTACCAAATAAGAGGAAAATACAGTGGGAAAAACTTGTTGAAGATATTAAAAATAACAATGATGTAAGTGAATGCTCATGGATAGAGATTGATGGGAATGTGTTTGATAAAGATAAAATAAAAAACACCCCCATTGGCTACTCTTTAATCTTTAATGTAGACCATAAAAGTGATATGAAAACATTTATTACGATTTACGACAGAATTAATAACCAAGGTTATCATTAAAACTTAATGAAATATCAAAATTGTTGAAAAATAAAGGGATGTGGCTATATATAGATAGACTTTGTGCTACTGGAATGTTTAATAATGAAGTTAGCTTGAGCATATTAAAAGTAACTAGAGAAGATATATAGATACAGGATATAGTAGAAAATTCCAACCATGTTTTACAATTATCAAAATTTTCTCCATACATCATAATGTATCCATTTTTATACGCATACTTTATTGAAGATATTTGGCTATTTGATCGAATGACATGGGGTATCAGTGATAATAGTGGGCATTCAGATGATATGACAAAATTTATACTAGAATTTTATAACAATTTTATGAAAGTGAATGAAGATCAAGATACAGAAATATTTTTTAAATTTTCTATTAGTGTATATTGCCTATTCAAAGAAATGTATCCGGAGTTATTCTAATGAGTGAGTTATGGAATTTATTAAATCAAAGACTAAGACTAGTTGAAGATTCTCGTAATGATAAGTTAAGTAGTGTTAAATTGTATACGGAAACATTACCGTCGTTATTAGTGCAGGCAATCGGACTTTTGGAACGTAAAATGCAAGATTTTAATGATACCCCGGGCTTAAAAAAGAAAAAATTTGAATTTACAAATCTTGAACCCGCTACCATTGATGAATTTAAACAAAGATATTGTCCATCTCTTGCCTGTTGGATTTTGGAATCTAATGTAGATTATGAAAAAATGCTAGAGAATTATTCCAAAATACTTTCTATAATAGATAGACCAGAAATAAATCACGAAATTTCCTGTTCTATAAATAAATTATCAGTTGAGCTTCAAAAAAAGACTAAAAGAAATAAATTATGTGTTTTTTTACCAGATGGATTTATCAGACAAACACTAGATAATGCTGTGAATTATAGGAATCAATTTGCTCATGCTCATATTAATAAGCGTCCTCTATCTGTTATCGCAAACACAGACTATTAGGTATATTTTGGAGTGTTGTTATATGTAGAATTTTGTTTACAAAAAATCATCGATGATTATAATTGCAGACAAAAGCATATACCAACTTTAATAGCTATTCTATAAGCTTGGTAATAGATAATATACAGATAAAATATATTTACATTAATATAGGAACTAGTAAACATATTGAATGAACCAAATCAAGAAAATCCTAAAGATGGATAAAAGAGCTTATATTAAGTAAAATATAAGGAGTATAATATGAAAAAAATTTATTGTGATGAGTCAGGATTTGATGGATCAAATTTATTGAATAGAAATGATGAATTTTATGTGTACGTTGGCATTGAACTAACAGATCGTGAGGTTGATGCTATTCATAGATGCTTTTTAAATATAGGAGCATCGGAAATTAAATATACACAATTAACAAAAACTAAAAAACACTCTGTAATAGAAATTATTGAACAGTATTCTCATAATATATACACAGTTATTACTCATAAAAAAAGTGGATTATCAATACAAATTTCAAATTTGATTTTATATAGACTTATCGGAGAATATCTTAAAGATAATGCTGTTCCTATTTCCGATGAGCAATTATTTATAGCAAAAACGTGGTTAGATAGACTACATTTAGATACTGTCAGTAAAAATATGTTATTAAGAGAAGCGAAATTGGGATATAGTATATATATGTTGCCAAATCCACGAAATTTTTCTGCTTATTTATATTCAGAGTGTTGGGCTGAATGCCTTTATTTTTTCGATCTTTTTTATACTCAATTTAAAAAGGTAAAGAATATTATCTCTCCAGAAGATTTATTAAAAGAATATAAAGAATGGTCTGAATTACTTATTAAAAAAATACCAAATCTGAAATACTTATTTGATAAAACAATAACAGAAGATATAAAAATATGGTATTCTGACCCATATTTATTAGATTTTTCTGCTTCTAGTGTGAATACATTTTTAGACATGATTCCTAAAAATAGTATTGTATACTTAGATCAATCATCTGCTATTCAAGATGTTTTTAGGGACTCCCTTACTTTTGTTGATTCACAAGAAGTTAAAGGAATACAGATTGCTGATATTGTATCCTCATATATCAGAGATAAATTAAATGGTGTGGATGGAGAATATGAATATATAAATGATAAGATAAATGATACAGGTCTTATTCCTCAAAATACACATATTACATCTTTCTTTAATGTATTAAGACATAAAGCTATTGATTTGCCTGAAGAATATGAAATAGCCCCATTTGTAACTAGATATAATGATGCTACCACTTGGAATGATATACGAGAAATTTTAAATGATGAACTGCACAGTATATGGACAAAATTTGAAAACATGTAAATTTACTGAATTCATTTGTAAAAATTATAATGAATATCTGGGGTATCTGAAGTAAAAAACGGTGGGTCACTTGCTAAAGTCGTGAAATGCCAGATATAAAAACAAGTAAATTTATATTTTTCAAATAAAACTCAAAATCCTCTCAAATCTCTCTTTAAGGTAACGAGAAATCATAAAAACCAAATCATCAGCTGATTTTTTGTTGTAATATTTGTCAAAAGAATCATAGTATGCTTTTCTGTCTGTGAATTTTATGTTTATGGGCAGATAGCCGTTTTGCATGAGGTATAGATTCATGATTAGGCGCCCCGTCCTGCCGTTACCGTCTACAAAGGGGTGTATTCCTTCAAATTTTAAATGAAACAATGCTGCTATTTCTATAGGGTGACGCTTGGAGTGTTTGAACTCATTTATAAGATTTGCCATCATATCGGGTACAAGTATAGGGTCAGGCGGGGTGTGCGAAGCTCCCATGATTCGTACGGGGATTTTTCTGTATACTCCTCTATCCAGAGGTCTGTCTATAAGCACTAAGGAGTGAATATCCCGTATTACACGCTCTGTGATAGGGGCGTTTTCTTTTACGAGTGATTCTACATATAAGAACGCATCTCGATGCCCTACCACCTCCAAATGCTCTTTGATTGGTTTTTTGTCTATGGTAATACCCTCAATAACGAGAGCCGTTTCTTGCAATGTCATGGTGCTGCCCTCTATGGCATTGGAATCATAGGTAAATTCTATTAAAAACTCTTCTTGCAATCTTTGCAACTCTCCTTGCGTGAGCGGTCTTTTTTGAGCCAATTGTTGTTTTAGATTGTCGATTTCTTCAAAGATTTTTTTATATTTTTTGGGAATGCTAATGTGTCGAGTTACCCTCTTGTCCGATGGTTTTTGTGCGTTGTCAGGGATTGTATAAACGCCGTTTTCTTTTTTTGCTCCGACAATTCTGCCTTCGTTGCACAAAATACGCACTCTTCTTTCGGAAATATTCCACAATTCCGCCGCTTGTTTTACTGTCATATAACACTCTCCCAAATATATTATATATAACAATCGGAATAATATCAAGTTTATTTTGATATTTACAGCCTTATTGTTCCTTTTGTGTTGTGTAGCACTTGTATACAAAGACATATACTTGAAAATTTTTATATAATATAGTATAATTATATATTATGTAATATTTTTATTTTAGGATTTATATATTTGAAATAATAACCCACTCGTATCTAAGCTATTTAACTCCGAAAATTTTAAATCGTTAGGAGATTTTTTTATACAAAATTCTAAAGGTGTAGACAGTATAGCTAAAGGTCTCAAAGAATTTACAGGAAGTAATATGCAACAATGGATTCGTAATAGTGGTAATTTTTTTCAATCATAAATTTACTCCATGGTACACTAATAAATTAACAAAATGGATGTCTAATGGTGGTAAAATATTATCTGTAGTAGGAGTTGCATTGTCAATATATTTTCAAATAAAGCAAGATGTTGATGAAGATAGATACCAGAAAGAGGTTAGAGAGGCTAAAGAAAATATACTAGCATCATTCAATAAAAAGAGTAGTGAGTTCAAAAAACATTTTAATAATGCACTAACAGAATTTTTGCAAGATAATTATAATTCAGTTATAAAAAATATAGATACTCAAATCAGTGACATTAAATCATTTAGACAGAATCGATCTAAATTATGTAGGTCTTTGGAAGGCTATCAAGTAAAATTTATGTCATTGATTACTGAAATCCATGACATAAATACTATTGAAGTTTAATATCAAAATACTCATAAGGACTGCAGATTGGTAAACAAGAAAACAACTCAAATCTATCTTCAATATCTTTGCCATGAATATTATAAGATATACAAAAAAATTCAACAAGGCTTGGGTATTCTTTACATTTATTATTTGCATAATCTTTATGGCATTTATTGTGATACTCTTCCGATTTGCATAAACTAAAGGAAAACAACATTGTAGACTGTACGTTTTGCTTAGATTTAACGTTTTGCAATGCTCTAGGTACTTGTAATACCAATTTATGAAATTTGGAGTCTGTTTGATTTTTTCGGTTTTGATTTGTTTTTGTTCTGATGATTGGATAAGCATATTCGCTGACGTAAACCAGTTTTTTAATAAATGTTGATTATTTTAATGGTATATATTATAATAAATATTACGATAATATTTAAGAGGTGTTTTGTGAAAAATAAAAAAATATTACATTTTATACGCAAACTTGTCAATAAACAAAAAATTAAAGAAACTACATTTGCTATAAAGCTATATTTACAAAAGAAGAGTAATTACTCAAAGAGTAAAGTGATAAATATATGGAGAAACGATACAAAAAATATTGGAGATTTAGTTTGTGCACCATCTTTATATTTTGAATAAATTTGTTACACCAAGTATTTATGAAACTCTATTTGTCTAATGTTACTTGTATCTGGTCCTTTTTGTACCCAGATGTAAATAGAAAGTATTCCTATGTTTGTACTGGCAGCCAATCACGCAACATGTGATAAGCCTACCCGACGTAGTT
>MDSP01000166.1_pt1 | contig 14956 bp, 11 predicted proteins | sample 1005811 | NCBI WGS metagenome assembly MDSP01 (sample SAMN05526596, study PRJNA338239) | gut metagenome | isolation source: stomach gut content | host: Naso elegans | place: Saudi Arabia: Red Sea | collected 2011-04
AGTAAAGAAACTGAGCATCACAGATGTTAACGAAACAGTGCTGCTGCTTGTCACACCAACGATGTCTGAGCTGGGAAAGCCACTGGAAGGCCTGGGATGTGGTGACCTGAGAACACAGATGGCTGGTTTTTAACAATGTCAAAGAGATTTCAGGCAACAACAGATACAGTAAAAATGATGAGCAGGTGGTATTATGATCATAACTATTTTTGCTTTAGTCTGAGCCTATGATCTATTATTATCTACCTATTTTAGTGAAATGGAGGCAGAAGCTGTACTACTCCTACTCAGGTTTTTCTTAAATTTAAGGAAAAGTTTTTTTAGGCTGCAAATTGATAATTGAACTCTATACTATATGACTTGAGATATTCCGTAAACTATAAATGTAACCTCAGAAAAGCAAAATCAAAAATACACACTATAAGGTATTTTACACACCTTTATGACAAGTAGATTCGGTTTTACCACCAAAGTTAGTAGCTTAGTTAGGCTAAAAAAAAAAATCCAGTTTATGGGTTGTTTCAATTGTCATTACCTTTTGGGCAATGAGTGCAGTTATGGACTATTTAGAGAAAAACAAACAAAAACATTTTACTAAACTACCACTACAGGAGCAACTTACAAATAAAGCTAACAGCAGGCCAACGCGAAGCTAGAGCTGCGTTCAGGGAGGAAAAAAGGTTTTTGGACTTAAGCTCCTGGTTTCCATGAATTTGAGTTAAGTTGTTCTTCTTAAATATGGTTAAATATGGTTTCGGGTTCCGTAAAGAAATGTATTTCCTTATGTATATTTACGGATCTACGGACAGCTGTCGCATACTGTACAAAAAAGTGGAAACAGGGCATCAATAGGGAGCATTATGTTCGTTCAGAGTGGCTAGCTGGTAGCTCTAAACTCCAGCAGATATTTTGCTGGTCCCATCTTCTCTTTGACAAGGATTCTCGCTCAGTGAAAACTTCCTGGTTCACTACCGGATTCACTGACCTTGTCCTTCTGTCCTGGGCAATTGAGAGGCACGTAAATCAAAAAGTCACAGAGACTGTGCTGTGAAATTGAGTTTGGGAATGAATGCTTCTTTTATTCAAACCAAATGCGTATTGTGCATTAAGTGACAAGTTGTGCATTTGAGTGGAAGTTGCATTTATTAATAAGATATTTAGGACAGTGTGTGTAACGTTGTGTGAGTGAGAGGGGAAAGACAAGAGGGACAGTGTGTGTAGGTGTTTTAGGTGGCGGTTAGATAACAGGTGTGTGTACGTTGTGATAAATGATACAGGTGTTCTTATAGCTCATCCGGTTACATTAAATACATAAATACAAGCTATGACGTACTCTTTACCGTCTCCCACCCCCAAAAGCATATAGATCAGAGATTTGGTCTAAAGATTTTTCTTCATAATCCACAGATAAATCATCTACGAACCACTGTTTAAATAATGCCTGTGCCATCTCCTCAAGTGTAGCGTTCATTTGGTTGTTAAGCTCGATTTATCATCTAAAGAAGAAAGTATATCGGCTATGGCTTTTTGTTCTTCCAAAGGTGGTAAGTTAATAGAATACTTTATTATTGTCGCTTTATCTCCTCTTGGCATTTTTGTTCCCTTAGCTGTAATTGTCATAAATTCAAAAAAATCATCTTGTGATAAAACATAATATAGATACTTAGAATTAATTTTATCATTTGATTGCATTATCAAAATATCGGTTGATGCTCCTCCATGCTTATCAGCATACCAAATCTTTTTAAAATATGGTCTTATATTAGAAATTAGTACATTTCCTTTACTATATTTAGGTGTTACTTTTGATTTGGGTAATCCTGATGAGCTTGTAATCCCTCCTTTATTAGTTAACATATTTTCTGTGGAAATATAATTATCTACATTTACATATTCCATAGTAATTTTTTCTGTGGAATAATTACATACCTCACCCAACTTTACTTCTTTCCATTCACTCATTATATCAACTCCAACTTTTTATATTCAAATAATTATACCACAAAATATATCTACTATCTAAATTTAAGTTTATTATTCAAAATACAGCTCAAATTCACAAATATAGCATGATTTTTAAAATTGGGAGCTAACTTTTTCAAAAATTTTTCGATTTAATGTTTAAAATGCATTTAAGTTGGAAAAACTACATTTATACGTAAAAAAGCCTATAACTGCACAAAGCAGTTATAGACCTTTGACTATTGCATAAGTTTTGATACTTCTAAATCTAATACGCTCATAATTTCATCAAGTGGTAAGAAGATATACCCTTCTTGTTCGTATGGTGCGTAAGTAAAATGTGGTGCATTTGGTAAGTTGGCTACGTCAGTTTCTACCTCACCCAAAACAAATGCATCTTCAGCGTAACGTTCCATTCCTTCACGATATTTTGTATTATCTAGCTGGAAATTAATAGTTTTGTTTCCATAAATTAAAGTATAATAACTCATCATAGAGTCGGTACTTGCATCATATGAAGACATTTCATAAACTTTAAATGCATCTCCGTAAACATCTTGAAGCGAACCTAAAGAAACTACTATCGTGTTATCTTTTGCTAACAATAAAACGTCTTCTGTTCTTAATGTTGCTTGAGGTGGATTAATTATATCTTGGAAGAAATCAAACATAATATTTATTGATGAACTCAGCGAATTTGTGTGAGTCCCTAGTTCAACAGCTACATAAGTTGCATCATTTAACTTTGGCATAACAGCAGACTCAATAACACCTTGAGATAAATTACTTCCCATTTGTGTTTTAAATGTTGTAAATTCATCTGCTACCCCTTGAATTACAAGGGCTGGCATATTGCTTGCACTAGATAAATCATAAAGAGAACGTTCAATATTAATAGAGCCATCGTAATTTACTAGTTGTGGCCCAGAAACTGCCATACCTTGGAATGTATTTGGCATTCTCATAGCAATATCAAATACTCCAGAAGCACCCAAGCCGTTTCCTTGCAAAAATACTTTCTCTGCAGTAACTGGATAACTTGCTACAGCTTGCACAAACGCACTCTCAAATGAATACATAGCTTGGTATTGTGACCAAGAAGGCGAAGACGTATAGCCGTTTGGTGATACTAATACATAATTATATTCTTCTGCATATGCATCAATATCAATTCCATTTTGCATCAATTGAGAAGTTGGAGTATTTTCGTTGCCATAGGCATCGTGTAGCATAAATAGCATTCTCGACTCTTCCCATGTGTAACCAGATGGAACATACAAATTAAAAGGAACAATTCTATCAGCTTCAGCAGAAACTAGGTGTGCATTTTCATTTTTAAATACTTCACCTGATGGCATATAAAAAGATTGCCAAAGCCAACCAGTATTTCTTGTTCCATCAGCTACTTCATTCATATAATTTGCCCATGTATAACCGTCTGGAAGCTCAGCTACAGCCCCACCATTCCACAGATTGCTAGGACGTGACGCACCTAAAGTTATTTCATCATTTGCAACTGATAAATACCCCGTTTCCTCAAAAACGTATTTACCCATAATCCCCATAACATCTTCTAGAGGTAAGAAGTATACATTTCCTCTATAATCAATTTCAGAATTCTCAAAAGCAAATTCTACATTTAAGCTAGTATTTTCTTGATTAATTGCCATAATTGCATCACTTGGTGCAGGTTGATATTCAATATAATCATAAGTACCTGAATTAATTTCATCTTGAGTTAGGTCAATTTCTAATTGCCAAACTTTTTTTATGTAATCCCCAGTTGTTGATAAGTCAAATTCCGTGTGGTTAATTCCTAAAACATTATTATCTATTGTAAAATCAAAATAAGGTGCATATAACTTTTGAAGCTCATCAATTGAAATCATTAAATTGTCATTTTTATCAAAGTAATATGACTGCTCTAAGTTGTATTTTACTAGAGGGTCATATGAAGTAGGGTTTATAGTTGAGTCAAAAAATACTGTTGAGTTATTTCCTCCATCAGTCCTAAAAAAATAAGTTGTTCTATCACTTGAGAACTCTATAAATTGGTGATTAGCCTTATCTATAGCCTCATTTGCATAAATAGGAGCAGTCATTGCTAATGTTAGCCCTAATAAAGATAATTTTTGATACCACTTTTTCATTATTCTTACTCACTTTCTATAATTAAATTTTTTGTTGCTATGTCCATTTTATCTTACATAAGAACAAGTGTCAATTATTTATACATAAATGACAAAAAAACCCACCTTTTCTACAAAAGGTAGGTTTTTCATTTTAATATGCCCGAGACCGGAATCGAACCGGTACGGATGTTACTCCGCAGGATTTTAAGTCCTGTGCGTCTGCCAGTTCCGCCACTCGGGCATATAGCGACCCAGAAGGGACTCGAACCCTCGACCTCCGCCGTGACAGGGCGGCGTGCTAACCAACTGTACCACTGGGCCAAAGCAATTATGCTTCAGTACAGAAGTAATAGTATCACACCTTTTCGAGTTTGTAAAGTCTTTTTTTAAATTTTTTTGTTGGATTTTTTTGTAATTTATCTAAACTCGTACTTCTCCAGTACGACCAAGGACAGCTTTATTAGCTTCAAGAACTGGATTTACAACCTCTTTAAGGTACATCTCAACTTGCATACTGCTAGCCCCAATAAACTTTTTAGCATCTAAAATATCTTCTAATTCTTCTTTTGTCATATTAAATGTACCATCAGCAATAATTCTTTCAATTAAATCATTGTGCTTTCCTTCAACTTTAACGTTTGCTCCAGCTTCCATAGAAAGAACTCTTACTTTTTCATGTAATTCTTGACGGTCTCCACCACGCTTTACACCTTCCATCAAAATTACTTCTGTTGCCATAAATGGAAGTTCTGATTGAATTCTCGCCTCAATAACTTTTGGATAAACTACTATACCACTTACTACATTTAAATATGTTTCCAAAACTGCATCTAAAGCTAAAAATGACTCTGCTACTGTCAAACGCTTATTTGCACTATCATCTAAAGTTCTTTCAAACCACTGAGTAGACGCAGTTACAGCTGTATTTGTAGGTTGAGAGATTACAAATCTTGCTAGTGATGACATTCTTTCACTACGCATAGGGTTACGCTTATAGGCCATAGCTGATGATCCAATTTGATTTTTTTCAAATGGTTCTTCAAGTTCTTTTAAATGTTGAAGTAATCTCATATCATTACTGAATTTATATGCAGATTGAGCAACTTGGCTTAACACATTTACAACTCTTGAGTCAAATTTTCTTGAATAAGTTTGTCCAGTAACTGGGTATACATCATCATACCCTAATTTTTGTGCCACCAAATTATCTAATTTGCGTACTTTATCATAATCATTATCAAATAGAGTCATGAAAGTTGCTTGTGTTCCTGTAGTTCCTTTTACTCCACGAAGCTTTTTGCTTGCCAAAATTTCTTCAATTTCTTCAACGTCCATCATTAATTCTTGTATCCATAAAGTTGCACGCTTTCCTACTGTAGTAAGCTGTGCCGCCTGAAAATGCGTAAACCCTAGAGTCGGTAACTCTTTGTACTCATCTGCAAATTTAGCTAATGAACTAATAACATTTAATACTTTTACACGGATTAACTCTAATGCTTCATGCATAATAATAAGGTCGGTATTATCACCAACATAACAGCTAGTAGCTCCTAAATGAATGATTGGCATAGCTGAAGTAGCTTGTTCTCCATATGCATGAACATGAGCCATAACATCATGACGAACTTTGCTTTCCCATTCTTGCGCAACTTCATAATTTACATCATTTTGATATTGTTTAAGCTCTGCAATTTGTTCGTCTGTAATATTTAAACCAAGTTCTTTTTCAGTTTCTGCAAGTGTTACCCAAAGTTTGCGCCATGTTGTAAACTTCTTATCTTCTGAAAATAAATATAACATTTCTTTACTTGCGTATCTTCCCTCAAGAGGGCTTTTGTAAGAATTTCTCATTGTAAAACCTCCAATTGTTTTTCATAATTATAGCACAACTATTTTTGTGGAGCAAATTTTCGACAAATGTTGTATAATATAGAAGTGATTTATTTTTGATAATTTTATTCTAAATCATGTATTTCTAGTTATAATTTATAAATTATTATTTTTATCATTAAGTATCAACATTATATATAAAATTTTTTGTAATATGAAAGGTAATTGTTATGGAAAAAAAGCGAAAATCTTTAGGTGATTTAATTGAAGGGTTACAAATTTTGGTGCTGGAGTTAATTTTTCTTTGTATTTCTGCATGTTTGGTGATGAGCAAAGTTCACAATTTGTTAAAAAAGGCGTACAAGCTCTACAAAAAAGTTCTTAAATCTCTTAAATAACAAAAAAGCTGTAGACCAAATTTAATCTACAGCTTTTTTTATTAATCTACAGTTCTTACAAGGCGAACAGAATTTAACATATTATCTCCACCTTCACCTTTGGCATCACTTTCTGGATATTTCTGTGAAAATCTAACGCCACCAGCTCCATGGGTATCATTTCCTCCATCATCAACAGCATATCCAAATGCAACATACCAAGCATAATAATTTGTTGGGTCTTGACTACTAAAATATGCCGAGGTATTTGTCCAGTAATAATAAAATTCGTTATCTAAAAGCTCACTACATTCAAAATAAGCTGGGTCGATTGCAGGGTATGAACCACTATAATCTACAAGGCTTTGAAGCTCCTTAACATCTGGTAATCGCCAATCTGTATAGCCTGCATAATCAGAATTTTTGGCAAGTACCAACGCCTCTTCCCAATCAACAGCCACTCCAGCATCAACCGACATCCACATCAAACCAGTTCCATTATCAGTTACTGTACCATCTCCATTATCTACAAAATCATTTACAGCATACTCTTCTCCACGTACAGCTCTAACGTTTTTACCCATTGCTGGAGCAGACTCTGCGATATAAGCTTTGATGTGACCAGTTGCATGATTTACCCCAAACGCAACTCCATTTCTTGCACCTTCTTCTTCTACCAGATAATAATTACTAGACCAAAACTGCCCTTCATCTTTAGAAACTGCTGTGCTTCCTTCACCTTCTGGTGGAATATTTGCCTGTGGAACTTGTGATGAGTTTGTACCTTGAGGACCTCCATTTTGCATTGGTGGTGGAGAATTTTCGTCTTCTCCTTGAGCAACCTCTGGTCTTTCTGGTGGAATCATTCCTTCTTCAAGTTCTGGCATTTCATTATTTGGTAAACGTTGTTGGCTAGTTCCTTGAGGACCTCCATTTTGTGAATTTCCCCCTTGAGGTGCGCCCCCTTGTTGAGAACTATCTGGCATTACAAAATAACTAATATCAATATATGGCCACCCCTCCGAAAAATCACTTATAGAAAATAACTCTACAGCTGTTGGTAAACGCCAATCTGTATATCCTCCAAGCTCCAAACTTTCGCAATATTCCATAGCTTGCGACCAAGTCATTTTGCTATCAATCGGGATTTCTTGCCACATCAACCCCGTATTATTATCACTAATTGTACCATCTCCATTATTTGTAAATGAAAATTCTAAACTATCATAATCAGCATCTTGCCCAAAATAAGAACTCGCCTCATCATAAGTAATAACATTTCCATCTTTATCATAACTTTCATATTGCCCAGTAGTTACAATTTTTGAATTTCCAGTATAAGTTTGAACTACACTTTCTGCTTCTGAAATAACTTCTTCCTCCGTATTTTCAACAACCACTTCAACTTCTTGTTCCACCTCTTGTACAATAGGCTGATCATTAGCACTACACCCAATCGCAGGAATTACCAATATTCCTGATAATACTAAAGCTACAAACTTTTTCATAAATCTCTCCCTTTCTCAAATAACCTAACCTTTAACTATCACTTTATTTTCATCATCTAACATAATAGATAATAAATTTGCACTTATCTCCAAGTTAGCAACACTAGAATATAAATCATTCTCCTCTAAAAAATGCACAGTCATTAAATTTGATATGCTGCTTAATTTTACAAGAATAGCTTTAATTTTAATAAATTGAATTCGACTTTCTTCACTAATATAACATTCCACTACACAATTTTTTGTTGAGATAAAAATATCTTGATCATCATCTCTTTCAAAAATTCTATATTTTAGATTTGTTGAAATTCTATATTCCATAAAAATCTCCTCTAATATGTTTGGATATGTAAAATATTAATCGAATTATAAACCTAAGTCTATTTTTTGTCAATAATATTCACACACTCCTCACACTTTATTCATTGAATTATCACAAAAAAAGATAAACAACTATTTTCAAATTGTTTATCTTAAATAAATTTATTTAACTATTGCACCCGATGCCATTTCTCCAAGAGGACCAACAGCAACCAAATTTCCTTCATTATCCGAAGCACAAAGTATCATACCTTCAGACATAATTCCTCTTAGTTTTACAGGCTTTAAGTTATTTACTACAATAACTTTTTTGCCAACAAATTCATCTGGTGAATAGTGCATCGCAATGCCTGAAACAATTTGCTTAATTTCATCTCCAATTTTAATTTTAGATACTAAAAGTTTATCAGCTTTTGGAACTTTTTCACACTCAATAACTTCGCCAATTCTAAGTTCTGTTTTAAAGAAATCATCAATAGAAATTTCTTCAAATTTAGTTTCTTCCTTTTTAGAAGATTGTTTTTTAGGTGCTTCTTCTGTAACTTTTGGCAATAATGTATCTAAATATTCTAGTTCTTTATCTTTATCAATTCGAGGGAAAATATTTTGTCCTTTTTTTGCCACAACATTTTTTGGTAAAGTTCCCCAAGTTTTAATTGTTTCCCATTCAGTATATTGACCACGAGTTATCCCAATTTGCTCCCAAATCTTTTCTGGAGTTTGAGGCATAAAAGGCTCAATCATAACACTAACAATACGTAACCCCTCAGAAAGAGTATACAAAACTCCTGCTAACTTAGCTTTATTTGCTTCATCTTTTGCAAGTACCCAAGGCATAGTTTCATCAATATATTTGTTTAATCGTCTAATAATTACCCAAATATTTTCTAAAGCCTGATTTAGGTACAACTTCTCCATATTTTGTTCCATAAGCTCAACTTGTTCTTTAATTAAAGTTTGAACTTGTGCATCAAATTCATTACCTTCTTGCTCTTCTTGCAACTGATTATTTTCAAAATATTTCATAGTCATAGCTACAGTTCTTGAAGTAAGGTTACCCAAGTCGTTTGCAAGGTCATAGTTTATTCTATTAATAAGCGCCTCATTTGAGAAATTACCATCTTGTCCAAAAGCAATTTCACGAAGTAGGAAATATCTAATCGCATCACTACCATAACGCTTAACTAAAAAACTCGGGTCAACAACGTTCCCCTTAGATTTACTCATCTTTCCACCGTTAATAACTAACCAACCATGACCAAAAATTTGTTTTGGCAACTCTTCACCAAGAGCCATCAAAATTGCAGGCCAAATAATAGTATGGAAACGCAAAATTTCTTTTCCTACTATATGAACATCTGCAGGCCAAAATTTCTTATACATCTCATCATTTTCACTCATAAATCCAAGAGCAGAAATATAATTTGATAACGCATCTAACCATACATAAACTACATGACCCTCATCAAATTCAACAGGAATTCCCCAAGTAAACGAAGTCCTAGAAACACATAAATCCGAAAGACCTGCATACAAAAAGTTATTTAACATTTCATTTTGTCTAATTTGAGGTTGAATAAATTCTGGATTTTGCTTAATATGCTCAATTAACTTATCTTGATATTTAGAAAGTCTAAAGAAGTATGCTTCCTCCTTAACTTCCTCAACATCACGCCCACAATCTGGACATTTACCTTCTGCTAGCTGAAGCTCCGTAAAGAAAGACTCACAAGGTGTACAATATAGACCTACATATTCACTTTTATAAATATCCCCTTGGTCAAAAAGTTTTTTAAATATTTTTTGAACAGTTTCACGATGCTCAGTATCTGTAGTTCTAATGAATTTATCGTACGAAATATCCATAGTTTCCCACAAATCTTTTACCCAATCAACAATATTATCTATAAATTGTTTAGGGGTAACTTTTTCTTCTTCAGCACGGCGTTCAATTTTTTGCCCATGCTCATCAGTCCCAGTTAAAAACATAACATCATAACCACATAATCTTTTATATCTTGCCAGTGCGTCAGATGCAACTGTAGTATAAGAATGTCCAATGTGTAATTTATTGCTTGGATAATAAATTGGAGTAGTAATATAATAATTTTTCTTCATGTGTTAAATACAATCCTTTCGTTCTCTGTAAGTAAATTCAACGCTTATATTATACGCCATCAACAAAATATAAACAAGAGCGTTATTTAAATATGAAATTTTGGTTTTAAAAATTGCACAAATTGTTTATACTTTATATAATACAATTACACAAAATTTGGAGGTTTCAGTTATGAACTATTTAGGACGTGAACCTATCAACGCCTACACTCATTTTTTCGCCGCACTACTTTCTATAATGGGAACTATAGCATTAATTTCATTTGGAACAAAAAATGAACCATTGCCAACAATTATGTTAATTTCATTTATAGTGTTTGGTCTAAGCTTAACAGCTCTTTATACAGCAAGTGGAATTTATCATTTTGTCATCGCAAAAGATCAAGTTATCTTAAAATTAAAAAAGATAGATCATGCTATGATTTTTGTTTTAATTGCAGGCTCATACACACCATTTTGTATGCTTAGCCTAACTGGCATTTGGCGCTGGGGAATAATAACTGTAATTTGGGGACTTACTATATCAGGAATATTATTAAAAATTTTCTGGATTGATATGCCCCGTTGGTTATCAACAAGTATGTATATTGGAATGGGCTGGTTTTCCTTAATTGCACTCCAACCACTCTATAACGCACTCTCTCCACAAGCTTTTTTGTGGCTAGTTATAGGAGGAGTAATGTATACAATTGGAGGAATAATTTATGGAATTAAAAAACCAAATATCTCAAAACATTTTGGCTTCCATGAAATTTTTCATATATTTGTAATGCTCGGTAGCACCTGCCACTACTACGCTGTTTTCCAATATTTGCTATAAATATTTTAAAAATAAACCATATTCAGCAATTAAGTTGAACATGGTTTATTTTTATTATAGTGCGATACTAATAATTAGTTTTTCGCCTACTAACTTCATATCATCACGGCTTACACAACCGATACGGTGAGATAATCTCCCTTTTGAAATAGTTTTAATTTGCTCACAAAGCACAATTGAGTCATAAGTTAAAAACCCATACTGCTCTTTAGTTAAAGTGTAATGCGTCGGCATATCTTTTTTACATTTTGAAGTAAGTGGTACACATATAACCGTTGGTGAATAATGATTTCCGATATTGTTTTGAATAATTAATACAGGGCGAATTCCAGCTTGTTCACTGCCATCTCCTACCCCTAAGTCTGCTTCATACAATTCTCCACGCTTTGGATATATGTATTTTATATCTTTATTAGGTGCGTTCATAATATTGTTTGCCACTAAAAATATGGACAATTATTAAATTCATAATTCTATTTTTATGGGTCTAACACTTGCCTAGTAGCTTCTCCTTTTCTATATAATTTCTAATTAATAAAGTTTCCATATTATAAAAAACTTACATTTACAACCAATGTAGCCCCTATTTTTGTTGGCTTTTTGTTGTTAATTTTATTATTGCCACATAATAAAAATCTTAAACACTTCATACACAAAAAAAAAATAATTTTTTAATTTTTTTTATCAACCTCCATAAACCCTTTTATTTACAATGATTTGACATACAAAAAAATATATAATAATATTGTTTGAACCACAAAAATGTGTAAATATCTAAGATTTAGGTGCTTTATTATTATTTACACATATATTAAATAGGAAGAAACTCCACATAAAATGGAACTTCTCTACATTTTTTTATTAATTAAAGGAGAATAAAATGGAAGACAATATCTTAGAACAAAAATTTAGCACCCTCGACCTACTAAAATACGCCCTACCTACAGTACTTATGATGATTTTTATCAGCGTCTACACATCAATTGATGGAATGTTTGTAGCACATTTTGTATCAGAAGACGCATTAGCATCAATCAATTTTGTATTACCAATATTTTTTACAGTTATGGCCCTTGGTTTAATGTTATCTACAGGTTCAAATGCCATCATTGCAAAAGAACTCGGTGAACAAAAACCAGAAGAAGCACGCCAATTTTTCACATTGATTTATGCAACAGGAGTAACAGTTGGCATTATAATCTCACTAATAGTCATAATTTTTTCCGACCAAATTTTAGTTCTAATAGGCTCAACCCCCTCACTTTACGAATACACAAAGCCTTATATGACAACGCTTGCAATGTTTTTCCCATGTTTATTTCTACAAATATTTACCCAAAACTTTTTTATTACAGCAGGAAGACCTCACTTTGCACTAATAACATGTATTTTAGGTGGGTTCACAAATATTTTATTAGACTATATTTTTATTGGAAAATTAGGATTTGGAATTGTAGGAGCAGCACTTGCCACAGGACTTGGGTTTTGTATCCCTGGAATATTTGGATTGCTATTTTTTAAATTTAACAAACAAACTCCGTTATATTTCACTAAAATTACTATGGATAAGCAAAAATTATTGTTAAGTTGTATGAATGGTTCATCAGAATTTGTTAGTCAAACTTCACAAGCAATAAGCACATTTTTATTTAATCTTATACTAATTAATCTCATTGGGGAAGCTGGTGTTACAGCAATAACAGTTATTTTATATGTACAAATGATACAATCAGCTATATATATTGGCTATTCTTTGGGCGTTTCACCTATAATAAGCTATAAATTTGGTGCTGGTGAAAAAGAACAGCTAGAACATATTTTCAAAACTAGCCTAAAAACTATATGTATAGCTTCAGCAATAGTTATTACATTTTCAATTATTTGTGTAGATACAATCGTCGGAGTCTTTATTGAACCAACAAGTGATACTTTTGCCCTAACAAAAAATGGATTTTTACTATTTTCTAGTGCATATATTTGTATGGGATTTAATATTTTTACCTCAGCAATGTTTACCGCATTCAATAATGGAAAGATTTCAGCAATATTATCTCTGTCAAGAACTTTTTTATTTACTACAACATTATTGGTAATACTTCCAAATTTTTGGGGATTAAATGGAGTATGGTTAGCAGTTCCTATAGCTGAAGCTATAACAATTATATTATCAATTACATTTATTAAAAAATATTATCAAATTTATTTCAAATAAATTTAAAAGCATATATCTTTGCAAAATATATAATAATATTATTATTTTAATAGAAAGTTAGAGGAATAATATGAACTTTAATCAATTACCCGAAAAAACTAAAGGAATACTTCTTATTATAATTTCTGCGTTAGGATTTGCAATTATGTCTGCATTAGTAAAATTATCTGGTGATTTACCGAGTTTTCAAAAAGCTTTCTTTAGAAATCTGGTAGCAGTGTTTGTGGCTGGCTGGCTAGTACATAAACACAAAGGAAGCTATACGGGTAGCAAAGAAAATTGGAAGCTATTATTTTTGAGGTCATTTGCAGGAACATTAGGTGTAATTTTTAATTTCTACGCCATAGACCATTTAATACTTTCAGATGCCAATATGCTAAATAAATTATCTCCGTTATTTGTAATCATTTTTTCTTATATATTTCTAAAAGAAAAAATCCACAAAGAACAAGTACTCGCAATAATAATAGCATTTTTGGGGTCACTTTTTATAATCAAACCAACATTTTCCCTAGAGGCACTCCCTGGGATATCGGGAATTTTGGGTGCTGTAACAGCTGGGATAGCCTATACATGTGTAAGAGCCTTAGGAAAAAGTGAACCCTACTACACCGTAGTTTTTGTATTTTCACTATTGTCATGTATTATGATACTTCCATTTGCAATGTTCACCTACCAACCAATGGAATTTATACAGCTTGCATATTTATTACTAGCTGGGGTATGTGCAAGCATTAGTCAATTTTGCCTAACTTTAGCGTATAAATATGCACCAGCAAAAGAAATTTCCATTTTTGATTATACAAATGTTATCTTTTCAGCAATAATTAGTATGATTTTATTTAATATGTTGCCTGATTTACTCAGCATTATAGGATATGCAATTATTTTTGCAGTTGCATTTTATATGTACAAATTCAATCAAAAGGTTGTGGATTAGAAAAAGAGGGTTTAAAATGCCCTCTTTCTTTTGTTGTGTCTTTATTTAACAAATAATCATTTACATTTTTGGTACAGATTTTTAAACATAGGACAATTTTTTCACATCATCACGATTTTTGAATTTGGGAATTTCAAATAGGATTTAGAAAACAGAGTAAAAAAATAAAGTGATATTTTCAAATAAGTATAAAAAAAGAGGCTGTACAAGTGAATACAACCTCTAAAATTTATTTTCTAATAATAATATCGTTTCTTTTTGGTCCATTTGATATCATAGTGATTGGGAAACCTAGATGTTGTTCAACAAAAGTAATATAATCTTTTGCTTGCTGAGGTAATTCATCATACTCAGAAATCCCACTAATATCACATTTCCAGCCATCTAAATATTCAAAAACAGGCTTTGCATTATTTAATTCTACTGTGTTTGGGAAAATTGTAGTTTGTTCTCCATCAATTTCATAAGCAACACAAACTGGAATTTTATCTAAATATCCAAGAACATCAATTAGCGAAAAAGCAACATCTGTAGTTCCTTGTAAAATACAACCATATCTTGATGCCACACAGTCAAACCACCCCATACGACGAGGTCTTCCAGTAGTTGCACCAAATTCTCCTCCATCTCCTCCACGAGTACGAAGTTCATGAGCTTCATCGTTAAAAATTTCACTTACAAATGCACCCGCTCCAACTGCTGAAGAATAAGCTTTTACAACTGTTACAACTTTATC
>MDSP01000167.1_pt1 | contig 14929 bp, 14 predicted proteins | sample 1005811 | NCBI WGS metagenome assembly MDSP01 (sample SAMN05526596, study PRJNA338239) | gut metagenome | isolation source: stomach gut content | host: Naso elegans | place: Saudi Arabia: Red Sea | collected 2011-04
TTGGTATAACAAACTTGTCAATAAACTGCAGCCCACGCATTGAATATAAAATTATCATCATATTCATTTAGAGTTGTATTTCTGTCCACCAGATAAATTTAGGCCCGGTATTTAGCATCCTTTTACTGTAGCTCCATCCTTGGTCTCCACTCACTCTTGTGAAAAGTATCTAACACTTTTGCTGCTAAATACCCCCACTATGTTACCAGCTAGTCGCTAAATGCTGTTTGGTGCCTACAAGTTAGTGTTCGGTGGCTATGAGAGCAATGAGTGGAACTAAAACAGTTCAACTGTGAGCTGTAAAACCAAAACAGTGAGCTGAAAGATGATATAAAGATGATATAAAGCTCTGTGATGGGCTCCAAGCAGAAAAGGGCGACATTTCTCTGTAGGTTCATTTTTCAAATAGTCATGAGTCATCATTAATGTAAAATATTGATTATAGCCACTTTAATAAGGCTTTGTAACACAAAACCAAAAGTAAAATTTATGTTCATTGTCCCACCTCTCAGTAATGCTCCCAGTGTCTCTCGCCCTCTCTCTTCCCCCTCTCACACACAGATGCTCATAAATCGATGTATGGTATCCTCATAGCTGCATGCAACTGCAGTGTCCCTCTCTCCTAAAGAACCTGCTAGATTCAGTCAGAGATAGATGAAGAGTGCAGAGGGGAGCCCTGGAGCCCATCACAGATAAACACTCTTGTCTGGGATGGAGAAACAACAGGGATGGGCGGAAAGGAGACACACATTAAAGCAGGAGAAAGTAAGAAAAGAGAAAGCTCTTGTGCATAAGGCAGGGGAGGTGTGATGAGGCAGATTGACGGACTTTAAACCACCACAACGATGAGAGAAAGTGTTGCGAGGCCTTCCATAGAGTTGTTTTCGACAGTTGTCAGCACATGGCTTATTTCTGAAAATGCATAATGAAATTTTTATGACATTTTTTGTGACCATGCAGTTATGAGGCTGTTATTGTTAAATATTGCAATCATATTTGCCAAGCTTTTCTCTCGAGTCCATTTGTATCTGAGCGCTTTGTGGATGACGAATGTTTCAGGGCTCATGTTTAATGGCTGAGTACAGCCGAGGAGAAAAGAAAATTGTACTACGAAAGGCATCAATGTAAAGAATGAGACATGTATAGGATTTTCTTTACATTGTGATTTACAATCATTTGGATTACATGTGATCCTGTGTCATGTCATACGTCATTCTCAAATCCTGATTCTTCCACTGAAGTGATTTGATCTTCCTAAATCCATCATTTCCAGACTGCGTTTGTTTCATGACCCTGCAGTCAAATAGATGGAGGGGAATTCCGTGTAGATTTCTACTGATTAAAAACACTAGTGTGCCAGTATGAAGGCTTTTAGATCCACATGTATTCGCTGAGTAGACACCGATATCTAGGTCACGGGTAGGTGAGCTAGGCAAACCAGAAATTTCCTCCTCCTCTGAGGCACTTTCACTCAGTGGGATAGCACAAGAGATATCAGAAGCGGAGGAGGAGCAGAGGGTCGTGGTGGGCATGAGCAACAGAGGGTAACAACAATAGTTCAAAGCCTCTCGGTTTGTATTTGATCCATTGTCCCCGCTGGTCTTTAGAGACCACCACCAACAAGGCATCGTCTTACTCAGGTTGACAGGGTTTTGTATAGCTGAGATGCCCTGTGAGATTAGGTCCAGGTGAAGCCCAGGGTGAGAGGAGAGTGGAAGGGACTGAGGACGGAGGGGGGAGAATTCACAAAATTTCCCTCTTTGCGGACAATATCCTGCTCTTTATGAAACATCCTATTACTACAATACCTTGACTGATAAATTTAGTAAGAGATATTTTAGAAGAATTTTGCAAAGATGGAGTTACCAAAATTTTTGTTAATAACGCCCATTTTGAAAATCAAGCCTTTATTTTGGAGGCAATCAGTATTGTATCTGAAGATTATCCACATGTTCAGATATTAACTAGTAACTGGTGGGACGTACTATCCGATGACGTTATATCCAAACTATTTGACACTGTTCCATTTAAAGGCTGGGCACTAGAGCATGCAGCATTAACAGAAACTTCTTTAATTATGTATCTTGCGCCTGAAATGGTATACGCAGAACATATGCTATATAATGAAGAAATGACACCCGTACCATATCAAAAATACCCAATAGTACCCGGCATGGTACCTAGCTCAGGAGTATTGGCATCAGTAGAGGGTGCTACGGCTGATAAAGGAAAATTAATTGTTGATTTTGCAGTAGAAAAATTCGCTCAAATTATACAAAGTGAATTTAAATAAATTGACAATGTTACACAGACGGACTTAATGATGCATATTGCATTAAGTCCGTCCTCTAAGAACAATGCTGAGGATACTAATTAGGTAAAGTATTAACATCAAAGTTAAAGTATTCCAATAACTTTATGGCATTTGCTAACTCTATTTTTATGCTCATATCATTAAAATCCGTATTTAAAATATTTTTAAGTTTATCTACCCTATAAACCATAGTATTCCTATGAATATATAATAACTCAGCAGAAGTAATAAGATTGCAATTAGCTGAAATAAAAACTTTTAATGTAGAAAGATAATCTGATTTCTTTAATTTATCTATTTCTATCACAGGCTTTAAAGTTTCATAGCAATATTGTTTAATGGCCTTTATATCTGGATTATCAACGATTAAGCTTAAAAAGCCTAATCCAGAAAATAGGTAAATTTCTATATCATTTCTAGATTTTTCAGCCAAATTTAGAGCATGCATACTTTTGCTAAAATATTGCCTTATATCCATAACGTTATTACATATTTTGCTCACACAACCTACTATTTTTACATTTGCTATCTTCTCTTGTGACTGTGCAAGAAATAACTTCATTTGTTCTGATAGTCCACTAAGCTTGCACTCATCGGAGTAATTAAAATAAACATATATCTCATCACACGCAATAGAACATATAGGGTTGATATTTTTGGAATATAAAAAATTAATTATATACTTTTGTAGCAGTAAAATTGTACTCTTTTGTTTAGATGGTTCATCTAATAAGGATGAATAAATTAGTCTAAATGTAACGATAACAGACGGTGAATCGATATTTATGTCCCATTTTTTTGAAATTCTAGTTAAATAATCTAAAGATAGAGTATCAGTAAACAATAATTCAGAAAAAAATCTAGAGGCGCTTCTTTCATTAAATTGACTCATAATAATAGCATTAGCAATATCTTTTGTAACATCTACTAGCTTTAATTCCCACGGCATCTTAAAAAGAGGAACTTTCGAAATATTAGATAAATCTATTATTTCAGGGCCTATTGTATCTATATAATTTTCATTACAAAGTATTACGATACCAGATACTGCACTTTCTATACATTCACTACACAGTCTGTATAAAGTGTCATTCTTATACCCTATTTCCATTCCAGTAATAAAAACTAATTCGCCACCATAAATCCAATTTTTAATGGATTCACTTTGGTTTATGTATACCCAGCTAATTATGTTGTCTAATCCCTCTATACCTGCTATTAAGTCAATAGTTTGAAAAGATTTTAAATCTAATAAATTTTTACACGTAATATGCATGCTTATCCCTCCCTTACATTTGTAGTATATATAATTTTTATAATTAATATGATAACAAAATAAGCTATTTAATTGTAGCAAATTTGTTAAAGTTTAAACTTCCTACTTAATCTGTTCAACTAAGCCCACACAAAAAAAACTCCACCTTAAGTGGAGTCTTTTTATATTGCTATTAATTAATCCACACAGTTGTACCCAAAGGCAGATTACTATAGAACCAATAACTATCCTCTTCCGAAAACCGAATACAACCTAGAGAAGCTCTATTACCTAACACGCCTCTACCTTCTAACTCATAAGTTCCTGTAGTATCAAACAACGTTGAGTGGAATAAATAATCTCCGAAGATTTGCACTGCATATTTACACATATACCCCTTATCCATTCCAAAAGCATATACATAAGCCTGCAATTGGTATAGACCGCGTGGTGTTGGTGTACTGTTATTACCAGTTGAGCATAAGAAATTCTGGATTAATGCCCATTTTCCGTTGCGTTTTTCAAATACATACGTTCTTTGTCTATAAAGGTCCGTCCATACCAAGTTATTTGTAGTACTTGTTATTCCCAGACTATTAATATGCGCTTCTATTTGCTCATTTGTCGCATTAGTTCGCTCAACAGCTGGATTAGATGGAACGCTTACGCTATACCATGGAACGCTTACTAGTGAACCGTCATCCTTTTTAATAAAATATTGCACGCCACTTTCTGCGCTGTATACTTCTACTTTTTCCCCTGAGCTAAATCCATTCACCGCGTAATTCATAGTCCCAATAATAATTGAAGCCGGGAACAGGTCACTTGACACTCCTTCAGCAGCCGCCTTTTCAGCAGCTAACCTTGCCTCTTCAGCAGTTTTTGCCGCAGCTAACTTCGCCTCTTCAGCTAATCTTTCCTCTTCTGCAAGTCTTGCCTCTTCAGCTAATTTAAGCTCTTCAGCTAATCTTGCTTCTTCAATTAATCTCGCTTCCTCAGCAAGTCTTGCCTCCTCCGCAAGTCTCTCCTCTTCGGCTAATCTAGCCTCTTCTGCCAATCTTTCTTCTTCTGCAATTCGCGCTTCTTCTTGTTTTATCTCTAGCTGCTCTGCTATGTAGGCTTCATTAGGAGTTACAACCTGATCCATAAAATACGGGTCCATGGTATACAATATCTCATTGGCTGATGTCATTTCGTAAATATGCTTTTCTTCCATATTATCTACAAAGTTGTAAACATTACCGGGGTATAAATACTCTACTTTCCAATCATCTGGCGAATAGACTAAATCATCACCAAAACGTATAATAACTAATTCATCTGTTAAATTTGTAACTGTATTCCCCTCAATTTCAATAAATACCTCATTTGTACTTAATGTATATCCTAAATCATCTTTTGTCAATGTAAATAGCTGTCCTAAAGAATTTACTGGAATATACATACCGTCTGGACTATTAAAAGCGTAAGTCTCTAATCCCCCTAGAAAAACCGGTTCATTTGAAAATTCAAATTCTAACGTTGAGGGCCAAACGGCTGATATAATAGAATTACTCATATGACTGATGTCATAAATAGATGGTATTTCATTTACAAATACATACTCTACACCTTCAAAGCCGTATAAATAGACTACCGTATCTTGAACAAATAAAGGAGTTCTAGTTTGCATTTCCCCTTTTAACGAACCAATCTCTTTTAACCATTGTTGCTCATCTGTTGCCATTACAACACTACTAAGCGCAAATGACATAAATAGCCCTATTAATCCAAATTTCTTTCTCACTAAATCACCCTTCTATATAAAATTTTTGAGACTATTTTTGAAGCCTCTAACTAGAGTATATCCATAATTTAGTTTTTATGCAACATTTTTTAAGAACAACATAAATTTCCCATGTGTAAGTTTGATTACCTACAAAAAAATCCCAAGCCTATGCATTGGGAAATTTCAGTTTTAGTCTTTCACTATTATGATAAATAGGCAATTGGATTAACATAGTTGTACCATGCCCTTCTCTACTTCTAACTTTAATTTCTCCATTTAGCTGCACTATTAACTTCTTTACTATAGTAAGACCAATTCCACTACCTTCATATTGTTCACGACTCTTGTCCCCTCTATACATTCTATCAAAAATATACTTCTGGTCTTCTCGATTAATTCCTATTCCTGTATCTTTAATTTCAATTGTCACCAATTTCCCTTTAACTTCAGTTTTAATAGAAATAGCTCCTGTTTCAGTAAACTTAAATGCATTAGATAACAAGTTGGTCATTATTTGCTTAAATGCATCAACATCAAGATTAACTACAACTTGCTCCGATTTCTTCATATTTAATGTAAAATCCAATTGTTTGGATAAAGCACGAATTTTAAACGTATTAAACACTTCCTGTAACTCCTGATTTAACCCTACTGGTATCAAACTAAGTTCCACGCGAGACTCTTCAATCCCTTTTAGCTTGTCTAAGTTACTTAGCAAATTACTAAATCTAACTACTTCTTTATGCAGAGCTTGCATTTGTTCTTCATCAGTTGGGTAAATTCCATCTATCATAGCCTCTAAATTACTTTGTAATATATGAAGAGGTGTACGAATTTCATGTGATACATCAGAAATTAATTTCTTCCTTACATTATCCTCTTCCTCAAGCTGCTGAGCTAAGTTATTCATACTTTGCCTTAGCGTTTCCACTTCCTTAATATTGCTATGCCTATTATATCTTACTTTATAATTCCCTTTAGATAGCTCTAACGCTGTCTCTACAATGCCATAAATAGGTTTTGAAAATAAAGTAGTTAAATACAGCGCAAATAGTGTTGAACAACTTATAGTGCCTAAAGCGATAAGCACAATGCTGCTGTTAATTTTATCTTGAAAACCCACCTCATCCATTGATAATAACAAACTAGGGAAATATCCTGTTCTTACAAATGCTACAATTTCCGAAGTTTGCATACTAAGTATTGGAATATCAGTCTCTACATATTCAAGGTTATGTAGTACCTCAAGTGTAACTGGATATTCATCTTTGTGTGCAACGTACAATTCTTCTATTAACTCTTCTTTACCAACGCCTATAACTTTATCTTTATTTCTATCTAGTATTGATATAGCACATTTTCCAGTTCTAAGTTCATTAAGAATATCCGCCTCCACCAAATTCATTATAGCTAAATCACCATGATAATTTACCATAATCTTATCTGCCACATTACGCGCTATATACTCTACATTTGATGCCACATATTTTTGAAACTCTCTATGCATAGTGGTATTAACGAAAACACTTACTAACACTACAACAAATAGCCCTAGTATCAAAAATAAACTAAACATCTGCTTCTTAAAAGAAATCATATAAACACCTACCCCGCTCTATACCACATCCCCATCTAACTTATACCCAATTCCTGTCACTGTTTTAATAAACTTAGGATTTTTTGTATCTGCTTCTATTTTCTTTCTTAAATTCTTAATATGCACATCTATAGTACGGTCAAACCCATCGAATTCAAGCCCCATAACAGCATCAATTAGCTGCTCTCTAGTAAAAACTCTTCCTGGCGACTGTGCTAAATGTAGCAACAAATCAAATTCATTAGGCGTTAAATTTATTTCCTTATTATAGGCTTTTACTACTCTTTCATCTGGATATATCTTTAGATTCCCCTTATCAAAACTATATATATCCTGATTACTTTCTCTATCTTTTCTGTTTTTTAATGCATTTACTCTAGCCACTAATTCTCGTGGGCTAACCGGCTTTACCAAATACTCATCAGCACCCATTGAAAAGCCATCTACCTTATTATCCAAAGTACCTTTAGCCGTTAGCATAAAAATATATACATTAGAAACTTCGCGCATCTTCTTACATATTTCTTCTCCCTGAATATCAGGTAACATTAAATCTAACAACACCACATCTATACTCTCTTTTAAAAATACATTAACCCCATCTGTTCCGTTGTAACAAGTAAATACGTTATACCCTTCCTTTTGTAAATATTTCGTAACTATATCCGCAACCCTTTCCTCATCTTCAATCATTAATATATTCATTACTTATTCACCACCCATAATATATTTTATCAATAGTATACCCAAGCGTTGTGAAGATTAATTGAATTTCTATTGAAATTATTACCACTTTACGGTAAAATACATAGAAAAAGGAGGTGTCTACATATGCGATACGCATTTCAAACTAAAGATAGGTTACAGGAGTTTATCCAAATGGAAATTATTACAACTGCAGAAGCTACTACTTTACTTAGTTGTTCTAGGCAATATTTGGATGAGTTAGTTAATAAAGGGAAATTAATACCTGTAAAATCTGTAAATCGTGTTAGATTATATTGGAAAGACGATATATTAGCTCTTAATAAAAAATAATGGGACAAACAAAAAAAGTCCCGACACAATATCGGGACTTCAGCGTATTATTGAACTGACTCGTTTGGATCAGCCATACCGTTAGCTACTTTATATTTATAAAGCATTTCAGCATGATTTTGCTCTTCTATTTGAATATCTGCAAGTAATTGACGTATATCAGAGTTTCCAAATACAAAAACATCATCATTATACTCACCAGAAACTAATTTCTCAGCTGCGATACAATCAGTAGCAAGATAAGAATCGTTAGTTTTCTCTGGGGAATCTACGCCTGGACCATAAGTCACTTGTGGGTTGTAGTTTCTACCATCATAGTCGTTACAGTCAACTTTAGGAATATCACCACCAGATAACACTTGTGTAATAGAATCAACGTGATGTTGTTCTTGTGTTATGATATTGTTGAATAAATCTCTTAACACAGGATCATGAGCTTCTTCAGCATGTTTTTTATATCTGTCAATTCCTAAAATTTCTTCTGACTTAATGTTCTCAAGTGCTTGACGTTCTTTTGCGTTTAATTCCATTTTCATCACCTCATAATAATATTAAGTTAATAGTAATAGTATTAGTATTTAATCTCAATTTATCCCTAGAAAAATTATACATAATTGCCAAATATTAAGCTAAATGGGTTGACTAGCCAGCTTATCATCAACTATAAATGACGTATCTGATACATTCACAATATCACCCTTCTCAATCTTAATCCCTTCTAATATAACCGTATCTTCTACTATAGACTGCGCTGCTGTAGCAGTCATGGAATGAACCGTATACTCCATACTTCCTTTATTATACGCCACCACCTTAACCTTATATTGATTGCTAGAAGGTAAATCTATAGTCTTTACCCCATCCGCTACATAAACTGCTAAAGTATTTTCCACAATAGTTTCATCCACAATGCTAGCTACCAAATTCTCATATTCATCATATACATAAACATCTACCGGTGACGAAATTACTACTCTATCAAATGAAGCACTAGTAGAAATATCATCTTCTAAAGCTACCATCCAGCTATAATAAGTTATTGGACTATGAGTTAGTATTACTCTAGCATTAGATAATTTGTTAAATACACCACCAATATAAGAATGGTATTTTATAGTTGCATCGAGCATAGGACGAACGTTATCAGTTACCAAATAATTAGCAAGCATCTCCATACATTCAAACATAGTCGGAAAATTAGCATTCTGGCGAGAATTATAATAATGCCAAACACTAGGTGATAACGAATAAATATCATCCACCAAACTATCCACGGAAATAATACCATTATCTTCTAAAACACTAAAATCCTCACCAGTTAAATCAAAAAACTCCTTACGTGTTACACCAAACAAATCATCATACTCTCCATAATAAGAGCGGCTTGGCAACAATAAATCAATCCCATTACGACTATAACCCCAAACCCCTAGGGGCACCTTAGTTACAAAATCCTGAGGGTTAATTATATTAAAAATATTCTCATAAGGCTTAACTTGTAAAGATACATTTGGTGAAGCAAAAGTATACGCATAAATATCCTCCGCTAACATACTCTCACTAAACTCGGCCGCCAATAAGTTAGCAACCCCTCCACCTCGGCTATGCCCTGTAAATAAAATTTTAACATCATCTAAATCCTCTATATACTCAAGCAAATTATCCTTAAGCTGAGCAGCAGCTATATCAAATCCTTTATGATTGATTTCTTGGCCTATTTCAAAATTACTATACCACTCATAAGTACAAGTGCCTCTAATAACAACAGCTACAATTGTACCCGTATCGGTATCCTTCTTACCAAAAGTATACGCAACCGAATGATTATCTTCCATAGAAGTTGATTTATAAGAGTCATACGTTTTTATATCAGAAAATCCAAATTCAGTAAGTGGCGCGTCACCTAGATACGTTGAACCTGACAATGCCACTGATGCTATTGCTAATTCCGCATTATATTTCGTTGCTGGTACATCAAACCAACCGTCATCCCATTTTATATTTATTGGAGTAATAATTTCCTCACCGCTAGGCTTAGCCGCCTGTAGCATTATAGTTTTACTAAACTGATTATCTGTGTCTAGCTGAGCAGAGCACGAAACAATAGGCGTTGTAGTGTCAGTTATTATTGTTAATGGCGTTGTATTAGCTGGTGGACAATAAATCGGAACCAAACCCGCTACTGCTATTACTGCTAATTTAATTACATGTTGCTTTTTCATTGTCAGCCCCCTTTAAATTTAAATATATCCAAATTAATGTTATATATATATGTATTTTTTGGTAACCATTCTCCATAATATCACACGCCATATTAATGTGTCAATTTTTATTTTGTATATATCTTAGCATTTATTCATAACATGAATATTATTGTTGAGATATAATAGAATAAAGAGATTATTTAATAAAAAGGAGCTGTTAAGTATGTATTTAAATACAACGGTACCATATAAAAATTTTAGTAACTTATTAAAAGAAGAACTCTATGTAGATAAATCAAAAATAATAGAAATATTAAACGCCCGAATAAACACTACCCGAAAATATATTTGTGTAACACGTCCTAGGCGCTTTGGAAAATCTGAAATAACTAATCTAATAGGTAGCTATTATGGTTGTATATTTGATACTAAACAGATTTTTGATAACCTGCAAATAGCAACTACGAAGACTTATATAACACACTTAAATAAATATAATATCCTATATATTGATTTTTCTAACGTAGGAGATAAAATAGAAAACTATGATAGCTATATAGATAGAATAATCAACAATCTAAATAAAGATTTATCTAAAGCTTATCCTCACCACAACTTAGAGGAATATGATACACTAGCTACTAAGTTAGAAGCAACAAATGAAGAATTTATACTAATATTTGATGAATGGGACTATATTTTTAACAAAAATTTATATCCTCAGCAACAAGAAATATTTTTAGATTTTTTACGTAATTTATTAAAAGGTAGAACCTATGTAGCCTTATGCTATATGACAGGAATACTACCGATAAAAAAACACTCCGAAGGCTCTGCTTTAAATATGTTTGAAGAATATACATTTCTAAATGATGTAGTATTTAGTACTTACTTTGGATTTACGGAAACTGAAGTAAATACACTATGTAAACAACATAATATTAGCTACAATACTATAGCTGAGTGGTACAACGGTTATACTACAGCAAAAGGAATTAAAATATTTAATCCTAGGAGCGTAAAAATAGCAATATCTGATAATTATTGTCAAAGTTATTGGAGTAATACAGGTGATATGAATGAAGTGCTAAAATATTTAAAATTAAATACTTTAGGAGTACGCGAAGACATTATTAAAATGATAAACGGCGAATCTATCTCCATTTCTATAACTAAAGATTATAGAGCAGGTGCTAAAACACCTTCTAGTAAACAAGAGATTTATTCTGCAATGGTAACACTTGGATTTCTATCTTACTCTAATCGTAAACTTAGAATTCCTAATAAAGAACTTATGCTAGAATTTGAAGATGCTATTAAAGATAAATCCTTTGGAGAGTTAGCGGTTATAATAAATAATGCCAACGATATGTTAGAGGCTACATTGGGTAAAGATACTGCCAAAATAGCTAAACTCATTCATGATATTCATAATTTAGAAATACCTATTTTAGAATACAATGATGAAAATAGTTTATCATGTGTATTAACGTTAGCATATTTATCAGCGCGTGATGTATATAGAATAGAACGTGAAGAGAAAAGTGGTAAAGGATATGTGGATTTCATATTTCATCCACGATATAACAACGATATTCCTATTGTAATAGAATTAAAATGTAACAAGAGTCCCAAAGTAGCATTAGAGCAAATTATTGAAAAAGAATATGTCAATAAACTATTTAAACAAGATGTTCTAATTGTAGGAATTAATTATGATAAAAACACAAAAGAGCATACTTGTGCTATACAGCAAATTGAATATATTCCATAAAAAACGGCACCCCCTTTTACTTTAAAGGTGGTGCCGTTTACAGTTAGCTAGTTAAACCTAACAGTAACTCATGGTTACGAGATAAAAACTGTTGCATAGCTTCAGGAGAAAGCGTTTGATTAGCAATTAGCGCCAAATCATATAAATGTCTACAAATTAAATCTTTAGTTGTAGCATTTACAGCGTCATCAGATAAAGCTTTAATTAACTTATGATTTTGGTTTAATACTAGAGTCATATCCTGCGCAGGCAAATTAGATGTTGGCATACCATACATTTTCATCATCTCTTGCATACGACGACCTTCTTCAGATACTAATATCATAGAAGGAGTATTATCGCTATTAAGGTTTTCAATCGAAACTTTAACATCTTCCTTATTAAGCGCAACTTTAAATAATGAAGTTAAACTCTCCTCATTAGATTTATCCGCTTCACCTTCAGCTAATGCACCAGAAATGTCTGAGTCAATACGCATGAATTTCACATCTTCATTTTTAGCCTCTAAATGCGAAATAAACGTTGCATCTATAGGGTGAGGTAAATATACCGCATTTAACCCATTGTCTTTAAATAAGTTAATATATTGAGATTGCTGCACTTTATCCGACACATAGTACACTCGGTCTTTCTGTGCATTCTTTTCTAAATACTCACCTAAATTTAAATACTCATCGTCAATAGTTTTAAACAAAATATGGTCATAAACTTTAGCCGAAAATTTTTCATCTCTAATACAACCATATTTTATAAATGGTGCAATATCGTCCCAGAATTTTTTATACGCTTCTGATTCTTTCTTAGACAGCGAAATAAGCTTATCTGCAACTTTACGAGTAATATAATCCGAAATCTTTTTAACAAATCCATCGTTTTGTAAAAAGCTACGAGATACATTTAGCGGTAAATCAGGACAGTCAATTACACCTTTTAATAATAATAAAAATTCTGGAATAACCTCTTTTATATTCTCTGCCACAAATACCTGATTGTTATATAGCTTAATTTTACCTTCCGTAAGCTCAAATTCATTCTGTAATTTAGGGAAATACAAAATCCCTTTTAATCTAAAAGGATAATCCATATTTAAATGTATCCAGAATAATGGCTCATTAAAATCATTGAAATTTTTACGGTAAAATTCTTTATATTGCTCATCACTACATTCAGAAGGTTGAAGCGTATAAAGTGGTGCAACCTCATTAATAGCTTTAGGCACATCAATTACAGGCGTTTCCCCTTCTTTTGGTTCTGGCTCTACTTTATTAGCATCTATAACGTAGATTGGCACTGGCATAAATGAGCAGTACTTTTCAATAATTTTAGATAAATGATAAAACCCTAAAAACTCACGACTCTCTTCCGAAACGTGTAGGATAATATCGGTACCCCTAGTTGTGCGCGTTCCTTCTGTTAACTCATATTCAGTACCACCATCACATGTCCATAGTAATGGCTGTGCATCTTGGTATGATAACGTATTAATCTGCACCTGGTCAGACACCATAAATGAAGAATAAAATCCTAGTCCGAAATGTCCAATAATTTGGTCATCATCCATTTTATCCTTATATTTACTTAAAAAATCCTCTGCTCCAGAAAATGCGATTTGGTTAATATACTTTTCAATCTCTTCTTCTGTTAGACCGATACCATTATCAGATACTACAATTGTACCTGCCTCTTTATCAACTGTTACAGTAACCTTCAATTCCTCATTTAAGGTATCTGTAGCTTCGCCTAAGTCACAAAGTTTCCTAAATTTTAATATAGCATCACACGCGTTTGAGATAATCTCACGAATAAAAATATCATGGTCAGAATATAACCACTTTTTAATTATGGGAAAAATATTCTCACTATGAATAGATAAGTTTCCTTGCTTTGACATAATAACCTCCATTTGTATAAAATATCTATACTATAGATATTACTATTTTTGGAAATTACTTGTCAACGCTTTTTTCTAATATATACTCCCAAAATCTTGACCAATTACCAAATATTACTGTAATAATAAGGAGTTATATTGGGTAAATTACTAACATAACCTCGATAGGTTATCTAATTAAAATTGACGATTACTCTAGTAGTCTTCTTTTTTAAAATAAAACAAACTCACTTTTAGGAGGATATTACGATGAAAAATCAAGGATTAGAAAACATGAAACAAGAAGTAGCAGCTGAATTAGGTGTACCTTTAAAACAAGGCGACAATGGTGACCTTACTGCTAGACAAGTAGGTTCAGTGGGCGGAGAAATGGTAAAAAGAATGATTAAAGCTCAAGAACAACAAATGAGCGGTAAATAATTAAAATAGGCGACCCCGGTGGTCGCTTTTTATACATAAAAAAAAGCTACTAATGTTAACTAGTAGCTTTAAGTTCTTGTAATAAATCACATAAAATATCGTTTTTAGCTTTATCATACTGCGCAAATATAGCTATAGCTTCATCCACATCATTATATACTTGCCAGTAACCGCATAAAATACATGGCTTATCTGAGCAATGCATAAAATCCACTACATCTTTAAGTGGTATGCCTAAAAATACTCCTAACTCATGTGGACAGTTATATAGCGCATAACGCTCCACCAACATATCTATAGCCTCATTCACATTAGTATTTTGTTTATACCCTACCCTTTGTAAAAAAATCGCAACTTCCTCATTATGTATAACTTCACTTAATTGATTAGTATCGTAAATATATAGAATGATAGATGTAGACGCTTCCCTTAGTAATGTGAATTTTAAGTCTAATGAAGCTAGCAATTGCTCTCCAATTTCTAACCATGCATTATATAATTCTTTTTTCTTACTTATTGAAAGTGTTATTGCTGGTTTTACCCCTTTTATTACAGGGGACAGATGATATATTAAATAATTTTTTAAATATGAATGTGCATCTAGTTTAGTTATTAAATTATAAAACATCTTAACGTTTGTCTTCATCTATCATTCCCCCTATTTTACT
>MDSP01000168.1_pt1 | contig 14828 bp, 16 predicted proteins | sample 1005811 | NCBI WGS metagenome assembly MDSP01 (sample SAMN05526596, study PRJNA338239) | gut metagenome | isolation source: stomach gut content | host: Naso elegans | place: Saudi Arabia: Red Sea | collected 2011-04
AATGAGCATTGTATTATTTTATCAGAAAGTCATGAGCCGATGCAAATTACAAAAGAAACTTTTAGTACATTGTTGGATTTTGTAACGACGCTACCACATTATTTTGCTGGCTCAAACGCTGATTTACCAATAGTTGGAGGGTCTATATTATCGCATGAACATTATCAAGGGGGGAGCTATACTTTTCCGATGGATAAAGCTTCAAAATTGTTTGATATTAAATTAGTAAACTACCCTTCAATTTCTGCTCATGCATTAAATTGGCCATTATCAACTATTAGATTATCATCTACAAATAAAGAAGATTTGGTAAAATGTAGCGATGAAATTTTGCAAAAGTGGAGAAGTTATTCAGACTCAGAATGCGATATTTTCAGCTATTCAGATGATACGCCACACAATACAATTACTCCAATTTGTAGGAGAAATGGCGAAAATTACGAAGTGGATTTGGTGTTGAGAAACAACAGAACTAGCGAAGAATATCCTTTAGGAATTTTTCACCCTCATCAAGAAGTACACCATATTAAAAAAGAAAACATCGGCTTAATTGAGGTTATGGGTCTTGCTATTTTGCCAGGAAGATTGTTAGAAGAGATGGAAGATGTGAAAGATTTTATACAAAATAAATCATCTGATGTAGCTTCATATCATCAAGAATGGGCAAATTTACTAAAAGAAAATTATACAGAAGATGTAGATGTAGAACAATATGTTATATCTGCACTTGGAGATAAGTTTTCTACAGTTTTGGAACACGCTGGAGTATACAAACTTACACCACAAGGTAAAGTTGGCTTTAAGAAGTTTATTGATGAAATTAATAACTAAAAAATTTAGCTTCCATAGAAATATGGAGGCTTTTTTGTGCTATAATATTTCCAAAAAGGAGCAATATTTATGGATTTAGATAGTAAAATTATTACTCAAATTCAACAAATTTCTATGGGTTTTTCTCATATTTTGAAAGTTATTTTATTTGGCTCTAGGGTAAGAATGGATAATAGTTTAAGAAGTGATATAGATTTATTGGTTTATAGCGATGAGGAAATTTATAATTTTATTGAACAACTTGAAGAAATTGAAACGTTGTTAATATTTGATGTAGTACTATATAATTCAAATTTAGAAGAAGGATTTTTGAATTCTATTGCTAAAGAAGGAGTGAATATTTATGAAAAATCTAATTTATAAGTTAGAGAATTTGAAAAAGGCGTTTGCAAGGTTAGAAGAGGTGAGCAATTTTTATGATGGAACAAATGATATGATTAGAGATAGCCTAATTCAGCGATTTGAATTTGTGGCAGAATTAACCCACAAAACTTTAAATGAAACTTTGCGATATATGGGGGTCAATTTAGAAAATAGATTTCCAAGAACTATATATAAATATGCATATCAAAATTTCTTGATTGATGATGAAAATTTGTGGCTAGCTTTAATTCAGGATAGAAATTGTACTTCACATATGTACGCTGAAGAAGTAGCAATTAATCTAGCTAGAAAAATTCAAAATCAATATATACCAATTATTAGTAAATTAATATGTAAGATTGAAGAGATTATTGCATAAGGAAAGTTTTTCAATTGGGAATATACGTAAAAATATAGTGGGAAATTTTATATAATATATACAAAAATATATATTTTTTTGGTTTAGAGTTGTAATTTTTGAGAAAACAAGCTATAATTAATTTATAGTTCAAAGTATTATTTGAAGAGAAAAGTTTAAAATTAAATTGATGTACTAAAATATTAATCATTAAATGTTATGCCGATTAATATTGTTTTTGAGAAAGGAGCATTACTATGAAATTACACGAATACCCAGCTTTTTACGGAACTGACGCAAGATTTTTACAAAGTATCACTCGCAAAGTAGAGTATATTAATGAGGTCGTTAACCCAGAGGTTTTATTATCAAATTGGGAACAAGAAGCGACAACCTACGCAATAGAGATGACTCCTGAACGACAAGAAATTTTAGTACATTATATTGAAGAATATTGCCAAGAAAATATTGATGTAGCATTCATATAAAATTTAGCTTCCATAGAAATGTGGAGGCTTTTAGTTTGTAAAAAAACATTTAATTTGTAGGAGAATATAAAATTGGGACTTGTTTTTTTTTTTTTTGTATGGTACAATTAAGACGTAAGGTAATATTTTGAGAAATGGTAGAATCTCGTAAGGTGGTGTGGGGCTTCTATTATAGTTTGAGTGGTGTCGGACTATAGTAGGGGTCTTTTCACTGTGAGTAGATTTTAATAGAAAAGTAGACAAGCAGTGTTAATTTTTTGTGTACTATAAATAAAGTTACATATAATTTTGATTAGGGTATTGTTTTTTTTTTTTTGGAATTATAATTATAAGTATAGCATTAAGCTAATTGATAAATTGTGTGAAGAATATGCCATATTTCGAGTTCATTCGGAATAGGCATATTTTTTTGCTTACACTTATAATTTGTAGGAGAGTATAAAATTGGGACTTGTTTTTTTTTTTGGTATGGTATAATTAGTACATAAGGTGAAATTTTCAAAAATATCATTATCTCGCATTTTGTACAGAGCGTCTTTTTAAATTAGGGTGGTGTCTAATTTGAGAAGGCGTTTTTTATATAAGTGAATAAAAATATAAATTTAGGAGAAAAAGGAAATAATTTGTAGAAGAATGTAAAATTGGGACTTGTTTTTTTTTTTTGTATGGTATAATTAAAAGGTAAGGTGAAATTTTCAAAAATATCATTATCTCGCATTTTGTACAGGGCGTAATTAGATCAGGGTGGTGTCTGTTTCTAGTTGCGCTTTTTTGCGTTATTGGTTCGTAACAGATTGAGGTTTAATTCGATAAATTCGGATTATATCTCAATTTTTTTGCCAAAATTTATCTCAAATCAAAATTTTGGCAAAAAATTTCCAAACAGAGGACAGAAAATGTAGATTATCACGATTTTTGAAATTTGCATTTTGCCAGTGGAGATTATTTTGAAATAAGACACAAAAAAAGAACAACTTATAGGTTGTCCTTTTTTAAAAATTAAGCGATTTTGTTTACCATACGAGCAAGAGTTGATTTTTTACGTGCTCCAGTATTTTTGTGGTAAATTCCTTTAGCTGTAGCTTGGTCAATTTTTTTAACTGCTACTTTTAATTGCTCTTGAGCTAAAGCTTTATCGTTATTTTGTGTTGCAACTACAACTTTTTTGCAATAAGTTTTTACTGCAGATTTGATTGCACGGTTACGAGCTGTTTTAGTTGCGATTACTTTAATACGTTTTTTTGCTGATTTAATATTTGCCATTTGTAGGTCCTCCATTTATTATAATTTTATTCGACACGGTTTGGGGAATAATAAACGGTTTTAACATACCTTATATTATATAATAAGCTATGGTGATAAGTCAATGTATAGATTAAAAAATTCTGTAAAAAATAACTAGAGTATTAAATATTGTGTATAGAAAATGTAAAATAAAACCAAGGTTTAATATTAACATTTACAAATAAAATTCGAGGTGACGAAATGGAAAAGGAAACTCTAAAATTTACTCCACGTACAGATTTAGCAATAGAAATTGGGGCATTATTAAAGGAAGAACATGATGATGATAACTATGAAATTGAGGGAGTTCAAATTGATACAAATACTCAACCTGTGTTCAAAAAAACTCATATTACAATTTTAAATGAAGCTGGAGCAAGTGCAATGGGCAAGCCTGTTGGACATTATATTACGCTTGAGTCGCAAGAATTAAAAGAGAATGACCCAGAGGCTCACAAAAAAATTATACAAGAAGTTTCAGAAACAATAAAATCTTTATTGCCAAAGACAAAAGAAACGTTAAATGTATTGGTGGTTGGGCTTGGTAACCGTCAGGCAACTCCAGATACGCTTGGACCATATGTTACGGATAAAGTTTTGGTAACTCGCCATATTGCGCAATTTGTACCAGAAGCAATTGATGAATCAGTGTGTCACTTAAGTAGTATTGCGCCAAGTGTTATGGGGCTTACAGGCGTTGAAACTAGTGAGATTGTAAAGGGTGTGGCCTCTCATATTAAGCCAGATTGTATTATTGCAATTGATGCCTTGGGTTCAAGAAGTGCCTCAAGAATTAATACTACAATCCAAATTAGTAATACGGGGATTTCTCCAGGTGCAGGAATTGGAAATAAGCGTAAACAATTGAATGAAGAAACTGTTGGTTGCCCAGTAATTGCAATAGGTGTGCCGACTGTTGTTGATGCTGCAACTTTGGTAAATGACACTATGGATTGCTTGATTGAAAATATGATGATGGAAACGGATAATAATGCACTATTAAATATGTTAAATGACTTAGGTCAACAAGAAAAATACTCATTAATTCAAGAGGTTATAACTCCAGTTATGGGTAATTTATTTGTTACTCCAAAAGATATTGATGAAGTAATAGTTTATCTTGGAAACGTTATCGCAAACGCAATAAATATAGCTGTTCACCCTGGAATTACGATAAATGATGTAAATAAATATAGATATTAGTCATAAAAGAATAAGCTGGCGTATACAATAGTAAAAAGATGTACAAGGGGGGAAATATGCCAGCTTATTTTGCACGAAATATAAAAAATTATGGACAGACTTTATTACCATATCATGTTGCATTAGTAGTATTTATAACGGCTACAGTGGGTGGGACTTACAAAGAACTCAACTTTTTAACTAACAATATGGGACCATTAACACTTACAAAAATTGCTATGCCAACTTCTAATGCAACAATGGATTTAGAAGTTTTTGGAAGAAAATATTTAGACTATATTGTAAAATTAGGGGTGGAAAGTCCTCTAACTTATGTGCATCATAGTATGCCATTTGCGAAAGATTGGCCAATTCTATTGAGTGGAGAAGGGTTGACGGCAGTTTTTGAAGTTCCTGATGCTCATGAATTAATTAATCTGGAAAAAGAGAGTATTTATACACCATCACTTTTAATTCCTGTAGAACAACAAATTGATTTATCAAATTTGAACAATATAAATTATTTAATAAGTAATATCTATAGTTTTCACGCAGAATTTAGTGGACTAGCTACAAAAGTTATGGAGCTGTGGGACTTTGAACAGTTAGCCTCACAAAAATTAACTATTGATACAAATGGAAAAGGACCTCAAGTTTTAATATTCCATACCCACGCAAGTAGCGAAAGTTTTGTAGGAGGATTATCAATTGTTGAACTTGGAGAAGTTTTGGCTCAATTAATTGAAGACGTTTTAGGACTAGAAGTATTACACGTGACAAATGTATTTGATAGCCCAAGTAGGACAGGTGCATATGATAGAATGGACCCTATAATGCAAAATATTGTTGACCAAAATCCAACGATACAATTTGCTATAGATTTACATCGTGATGCTGTTAGTGGGGACACACACATAGTTGGTGATTTAAATGGTGAAGACACTGCAAAGATTATGTTTGTTAACGGAATTACAATGCGTCCAAATGCAAATGATGAACTAGTTTCGTTACAATATTTACCAAATAATTATTTGAAAGAAAACTTAGCTTTTTCACTTCAAATGTATCTTCAAGGGAAGACTTATTACCCAGATATTATGAGAAAAATTTATTTAATGCCATATAGATATAGTACCCATATGGTTCCATATTCATTGTTAGTAGAAGTTGGTTTCCAAACTAATACTGGAGATGAAGCAATAAATGCACTAGAGCCGATTGTTAATATGCTTGCAAATGTTTTTGATTTGAATTAGAAAAAAGCTACTCTTATAGTTTTAGGAGTAGCTTTTTTGGTTATTCTGACCAAGGATATAAAAAAATATCTTTTAAAAATATAGACTCATTTTCACAAAACGAAGGGGAAATACTAGCTTCATTTTCAGAATTAGAAACCGTATTTACTAGATTAAATTGTTCGTCTGTAAGTACAAATTGCTTAATAGTTTCGGTTTTTGGGTCGATTTCCCAATATTCATCAACGCCATAATTTGTATAAATATCAATTTTGGTGCATTCGTTAATTGGTGATAGTATTTCTACAACTAAAGTTGGAATACCGTAGTAAACATCAGAAGTAATTTTTGATGGATAATCTACTATTGAGATGTCAGGAGCAAATTTATTAACTCCTCTTTCAAAGGAAATATCCATATGTGGAAGGGCTGTATAATTAGTAGTTTGGAAAATCTCTTTGAATTTGCTCCATAAGTTAACTCTAATTGTGCTATGAGTTGGACTAACTTTATTTGGAATATAGCGAAGTTGCCCATTTATCAGTTGTTCTATAGGTTTTTGCATATACGGGTTACCAGTTATCAAAAAATCGCCTCCTTAAATATTAGTTCTCAAAACTTTGCTGATAAAATATACATCTTTTTCCGTTTGACCAATAACATATTCATTTTCATCAGTAGCAATAATTCTAACAATGTCAAGGCTATCCCCCTCAACAAGTTGCTTTGTATATTGAATATGAATAGATTTGATTGGTTTTTTGGCAAGCTCTGTGGTGTTATACATATCAGTTGTCCAGCGAATATGATATTTGTTATTCATGTGTTGGTTCATATCAATTTCGCTACTATAAACATTTCTACTAGTTGATTTTACAGTGGTTTGAGGCTTTGGACTAAGTTTAGGTAAAGTTTCTCCCTCATAATCAAAAACATCAAAATCGAATATTCCACTACTGTTTTTTAGCTTAATAGGACGGTGAGTTTGTTTGTCCATCAAAAAATAATAAGTTGTAATATCTCCGATAAAATCTTTTTGTTCATTAAAAATCTCAAATTTTCTAATGATAAAAAGTTTATCAATTCCAGCAACAAAAGTATCAATTGTTAGGGTGTCATCTACTTTTGGAGTATAATCTAAGTTAACTTTGTTGCGTACCATAATCCAATAAAATTTTTCGTGAGTGGCAGTAAAAGCTATTTTTTGCAAACGAGAATGTTCTCTTGTCATCTCTTGAGTAAAGTCGATTAAAGCTTCCATTTTCAAGTGTTGAGAGCTGTTTACATCTTTAAAACCTATCGTAAAATTTCGTGTTAATTTGTCCATTGTACAATCTCCTTTTTGAATAAGTATAGCGTTATAAAATTTTTTGGTCAATATCCAATTTGAAATCTCTTTAATAAGGAAGAAAGTCGAAAAGATTGTATAAAAGTAGGGGTGGTAGATTGCAAAAAATCCGAACCTATGCTATTATGAAAAAAATTAAGCTACTAGAAAGGAGTAAAATATGGACTCTTTAAGATTGGTACTCACTGTAATCTTTGTTATTTCGGCGTTGGCTATAATCATTATCGTGTTACTACAAGAAGGAAAAGCAGGTGGTTTAGGTGGAATTACTGGAGAAAATTCAGGAACATTCTGGGCCCAAAATAAAAAACATAGCTTAGAAGGAAGGTTTGAACTAGCAACTAAATTAATAGCTGCAGTATTTATGATATCGGCCCTTTTACTTGGTGTTGTTTAGATTTTAAAGACTGCGAAAGCAGTCTTTTTTTATAGCCAAACTATTATAAATTGGTGCGAAATTTCATATTGTTAATGTAGTCAGAAAAAATTTTTGCATTAACTGATTAAACTTTATAGAAATGGGGAATTACTCTATTATGCATGAAAACTTAAAAGAAAAACGGAAACAAACTATATTAAAAATGACGACTGAACCTACTTATAAGCCATCGAAAATCAAGGAACTAGCAACGATACTTCAAGTGCCACCACATGATCGCAAAATGTTTGATGAAATAATGGAAGAGTTAGTTAGAGAAGGGAAACTACTTAAAAATAAGCGTGGAAAATTTATCGTTCCAAGTACAATAAATCTAATTTCTGGTACATTTCAAGGTCACGCAAAAGGTTTTGGATTTTTAATTATGGAAGATGAGCCAGAGGATTTATTTATTCCTGCTCAATCAGTAAATGGAGCAATGCACAAAGACAAAGTTATGTGCAAAATAGTAAAAGCGAAATCAGGAGAAAGGAGAGCAGAAGCAGAAGTTGTTGAGGTGTTAGAGCGTAATTCTGGAAATTTGGTCGGGATTTATGAACAAGGAAAAAGTTTTGGGTTTGTAGTTTTAGATGAGCAAAAATATTCTAAAGATATTTTTATTTCCAAAAAACACTCTAAAGGAGCAGTTAGTGGGCACAAAGTTTTGGTAAAAATTACTAATAGTGGAACTGAAAATAAAAATCCTGAAGGAGAAGTAATTGAGATTTTGGGGCATTCAAATGACCCAGGAGTTGATATTTTATCTGTAGTTTATCAATATGATTTGCCAACTGTATTTCCAAATGCTGTAATGCAAGAGGTTATGGGCGTTTATGATGAAGTTTTGGATAAAGATAAAAAAGGAAGAACCGACCTTAGGGGTATCCCGATGGTGACAATTGATGGAGAAGATGCCAAAGACCTTGATGATGCTGTATCTTTGGAGATTTTGGATAACGGCTTATATCGTTTGGGTGTTCATATTGCAGATGTTACACATTATGTAAAAGAAGGAAGTGAGCTGGATAAAGAAGCTTTGGAGCGTGGAACTAGTGTATATTTGGTGGATAGAGTAATTCCAATGCTTCCACATAAATTGAGCAACGGAATTTGTTCGTTAAATGCTGGGGTTGATAGACTTGCCCTAACTTGTATGATGGATATTGATAGTTCTGGAAATGTGCAGTCTCATCAAATAATGGAAACGACTATAAATGTTGACGAGAGAATGAGTTATACACAGGTTAAACAAATTTTGATGGACCATGACGAGGAGCTAAGGGAGAGGTATAAAGAATTTGTTCCGATGTTTGAGGAAATGGAAAAGTTGGCCAGCATTCTAAGAAAGAAACGTGAACGTCGAGGAGCAATTGATTTTAATTTTCCAGAAACAAAAATTATATTAGATAAGGAAGGTAAGCCTGTTGAATTAAAACCTTATGATAGGAATGTGGCTACTAGATTGATTGAGGAGTTTATGCTTGTGTGTAATGAAACGGTTGCTGAAGATTACTTTTGGCAAGAGAAACCATTTTTATATCGTTCACATGAAAATCCAGACCCAGAAAAAGTTTCTTCCTTAACACAATTGATTAAAAATTTTGGCTATGAGGTTAAGGTTAATACCCAAAAAACTCACCCTAAAGATATGCAAAAAATATTATCAGATATGGAAGATAAACCTGAAAATACGATTATTAGTCAACTGTTATTGCGTTCGATGAAGCAAGCTCGTTATACCGATGATTGTTTGGGGCATTTTGGATTGGCAGCAAAATATTATTCTCATTTTACATCACCAATTAGACGTTACCCAGATTTGCAAATTCACAGAATTATAAAATATAATTTGCATGGAAAATTAAAAGGTAGCAAAGAGAAAAAGTTGGGAGATAGAATGCCAACAGTTGCAAAGCTTACATCTGTTAAAGAACGCCGAGCTGAAGAGGCAGAACGTGAAACTATAAAGATGAAAAAAGTTGAATTTATGGAAGATAAAGTTGGTAGAATTTTTACAGGAACTATAAGTGGAATTACTTCTTGGGGAATTTATGTGGAGCTTCCAAATACGATTGAAGGTTTGGTTCATGTTAGTGAAATGAACGATGACTATTACGTTTTTGATGAAGCGAATTATAGATTTGTCGGTGAGCGTACCCACAAAATTTATCAACTAGGGGATACGGTTGAAGTTAAATTGATTAAGGCTGATAAGGCTCTACGTACTATAGATTTTAGAATTAAATTGTAAATAATTATGTAAAAAGTGTTTAGGAAGGGGAAATATAGGGCATACTAAATTCACATAGTATTATATTTCCCTCTTGAAAAATAATAATACTGTGGTATAATGTTAAAATAACAGAGAGGAGGTCTGGAGATGGCAAAGGATAAAAATGCCTATAAATTAATTGCACAAAATAAAAAAGCGTATCATGATTACTTTATTGAAGAAACTTTTGAAGCAGGAATTGTACTTGTTGGAACAGAAGTAAAATCAATTCGTCAAGGTAGTGGTTCGGTCAAAGAAAGTTTTATTCGTATTAAAGATGGAGAAGCATTTTTATTTAATATGCACATTAATCCTTATGATAAAGGAAACATCTTCAACAAAGACCCACTTAGAACTCGAAAACTGTTATTACACAAAAAAGAAATTACTAAATTAGTAGGAGCAGTTGCTACAAAAGGAATGACGATTGTACCTTTAAAAGTTTATATTAAAGGTAGCTTGGTAAAGGTAGAAATTGGATTAGCTCGTGGTAAAAAACTTCATGATAAGCGCCAATCTATTGCAAGCAAAGATGTTAGACGACAAAATGAAAGAGATTTTAAAATTAAAAATCTTTAATCCAAATACGGGGGTGCACTGGTTTCGACGGGGGTCACGTACTTTGGGGCAGCCATTCGTAGGAAGTCTACACTACGTAAAAAGAGGACATTTAAATTAAACGCAGAAGACAATTTTGCATTAGCAGCTTAATGCTGCTAGTTTCTCCTAGCTAGCCCACAGGCAAGGAAGAAACTCCATTTAAGTGGGGAACGACTTGTGTTAAGCTTTGCCCACAAGCTGTACTTATGAAGCTACTAAAACTATAAGCCTGTCTTTGGGCGTGTAGTAGAGGGAATGTCAAATTGAAGAATATAATGGTAGAGACCACGACTTATGGACTTTCGGACAGGGGTTCGATTCCCCTCACCTCCATTTAAAAACTCACGAATAAGATAAAATTCGTGAGTTTTTTTGTGTATTAAAGTTTCATATCGCCATCTTTAATTAAACCTTTGTTGTACATAAACTTATAAATTATAAAATTTAATATAGCAGGCAAAATAAAACATAGTAGCAATATTGCGATACCTTTTTCAAATGATGAGCCTGTTGTAGCTTCCCATGCTAACAATGGACCTACCAGACCCGAAGTCCCCATACCAGCACCACTTGCTACATTTTCTAATTTAAAAACAACTGTAGATAATGGGCCAAGTATTGCGCTAGTTAAAATTGATGGTATCCATATTTTTGGATTTTTAACGATGTTAGGAATTTGTAGCATAGAAGTTCCAAGACCTTGAGCAAATAAACCATCAATACCATTATCTTTAAAACTAATAATTGCAAAACCTATCATTTGCGAACAACAACCAACTGTAGATGCACCTGCGGCTATACCTGATAATCCAAGTATTATACTAATGGCAGCAGAGCTAATTGGTAAAGTAAGAAATATACCCATAAGTACAGATATAACAATTCCCATCAAAAACGGCTGAAGAATAGTAGCCGCTTCTATAATTTCACCCAACATAAACATAAAATTAGAAATAGTTGGCCCAACTAATAATCCTGCGGCACTTCCAGAAAGAATAGTAACTGCTGGTGTAATTAAAATATCAATTTTAGTTTTGCCAGATATGTAATTACCAACCTCAACACCTACAATAGTTGCAATAAATGCTCCAAGGGGTTCTCCTGTTCCTGATAAAACTATAGTTCCATTTTGTATCAAAGTTCCATTTAAAAACCCAACAGCATATGCACCAACTAGTCCATTCAAAGCACTTGCATATAAAACTAAAGGTTTAGCCCCTAGTTTATAAGCTGTACCAATTGCAATTCCAATACCAGTCAAAACTGTGCAAATGCTTGCTAAACTAAGTAATAGCTGGCTATTGATTAATACACCGATTTGCTTTATGATAAGACCTATAATAAGTGTGGAAAATAATCCACCAGCCATACCACTTAAACCATCAATTAAATATCTATTAACAAATTTTTTCATACATTTTCCTTTCTTTATGTACATATTAAAATTAACAGGTGTCTTGTCACTAAGCTATCATATATTTATACATATGTCAAGGAGTGACTTAATGTATGTAGTTTAGTTGCTATAAAATGTGCTAATATATAACATTTTATATGGACAAGTACAAATAACTATGCTAAAATATTATAAAGTAAGTAAAAGTTTAATCTAAGGATAAATAAGAAGGGGTATATATGTATAAACAATCACAATTTAATGTTATACAACCTATTGATAAAGAATATTTAATTTTTAATACTCTTAGTGGGGCTATGGCTAAGCTAAATAGAGAAACTTTAAATCGATTAGAAAATATTGAAAATATGACATTAGATGCTCTTGAGTTGCAAAATATGATAAAATGTGGATTTATTATAAAACAGTCAGTATCAGAAGTTGAAGATTTGAAGAAAATACAGTATCAAAAAAGAAATACTACCAATAGTTTAAATTTAGTTATTGCACCTACATTAGAATGTAATTTTAATTGTGGGTATTGTTATGAGTCTCCTGAAAAGGGAATAATTACTAAGGAGGGACAAGATAACATACTAAAATTTTGTAAAGATACACTTAGTTCAAATAAAATAACAACGATAAATGTATGTTGGTATGGAGGAGAGCCTTTATTATATCCAGATATAATAGATAATCTATCTTTAAACTTCCTTCAAATGTGTAAAGATTATAATATTAAGTATACAGCAATTGCAGTAAGTAATGGTTCATTAATAGATAACAGATTGGCTGATAAGCTTATTAATAATCATATAGATAAAATTCAAATCACATTAGATGGAGTTGAACAAGTTCATAATAAAAGGCGACCTTATATGAATAATGGCAATTCATTTGAAAAGGTTATAAATGGAATTGAGAATTTATTATCAAGAGATATACAAGTACTTATTAGAATGAATGTTGATAAAGGAAATCAGTTTGAGATAGAACCTCTGCTAAAGTATTTATCTACTAGGTTTATTAATAAATCTAATTTAAAGTTTAGTTTAGGGTGTATATTTGCTAATGATGATAATACATATATTACTAACGAGTTATTAACTTCTGAAGAGTTTAGTCAGATTAAGTATAATACTATATTTTTGTTGGAAAAATATGGATTTACTACTTCAGTAAAAAATATATTACGTTCTAAAAAGATTAACTACTGTGGTGCAACTAAGAGGTTATCATATGTAATTAGCCCCACAGGAGATATATATAAATGTTGGAATGATATAGGTAAGAAAGAGTTATTAATAGGAAATTTAGATAAGGCAGGAAAACTAGAAAATAAATTGAATGATAGATGTGAAAAGTGGTTATCTCATAGTATATATATAAATGAAAAGTGTAAAGGTTGTAACGTATTGCCTTTATGTGGTGGTGGTTGTCCCAGACAGCAGATTAATTGTAATAAATTACCTATATGTGAAGATATACGATTTAATATAAAGCAATTAGTAAAGCTATTATATAGTCAAAAGATAAGGAGGTGAAAGGAATGGAAATTATATTAGAAGCAGATTATTCAATGGATATAATAATGATGAGTCATTGTGATCTAGATATTTGTGCTGTAGATTTAGATTGTTTAGATATTGGAGATTTGTTGGAGGACTAGATAATCAGGGTTATTATGTATTATATAATACATCAAAAGGGTATATGTATAATGCAGATTGTAATGGAGCAATCACTTTTAGAATCACACTCCTTTAGGTGTGGGAGGTTCAGAGAGTAGGAGTAATTACCTACATGTGAAGTGATATAAAGCAATTAATAAGGCTGGGATATATTTAAAAGATAAGGAGGTGAAAGGAATGGAAATTATATTAGAAGCAGATTATTCAATAGATATAATGATGATGAGTCATTGTGGGGCAGATATTTGTGGTATAGATGTAGATTGTTTAGATATTGGAGATTTGTTAGAGGACTAGATAATGAGGGTTATTATCTAAGTTGTATATAAAGATTAAAAGAGTCTAAATTTACTATGAAGAAATTCAATAAAGGAAAGGTATTTTACTCAACAGAAGTTGACTAAAATAAAAACTCACAAGCCTAGAGGTTTGTGAGTTTTTATTAATTGAGAAAGAAAATGGTTGGCAAGTAAATATGATTGAGATAAAGTGTAGTGTGGGTAGTATTGAGTTGTAAACTTATGATATAATACGAATAAATGATTATTGGAGGAAATTTGAATGATAGTGGCAAAAAAGAAAGATGATAAATTTACAACGGAAGCTATAATTGCAGAAGATAACAAGGTGAGAGCTGTATATGCTGGACAACCTCAAGAAGTTGGAGGTACAGGTACAGATTTTAGACCAGGGCAATTGGTAGTTGCAGGGTATGCTTCTTGTGCAAATATGACGGTTAGCAAGGCGTTAATTGCTGATGGAATTGAGTTTGAAGATGTAATAGTGAGTGTTGAAGCTGATAATTCTGAAGAAGGAAAAACAAAAATTTATATTAAGATTGAAATTTTAGCTGATATATCTGATGAACAAAAAGCAACTTATATTGAAAGAGGGAAAAACTGTTTTGTAGGTAGAATGCTCTCAAATGAAAAAGAATTTATAGATATGGAATAATAATTAGTACCCTCAAACCACTAATCTTAGAAGGTTGAGGGTTTTTATTTTGAAAAAGAAAGAATAATTTAATCCATATTTAACCTAAACTAAATTAGAATTTAATTTAAATCAGAAATCATAAGTGCTATAAAACGTGGAAGTGTTTTTGTAAGTTTAGGAGCAGTTATTAATTTTAAATTAGTTGACCCTATTAATAAGGAAGAAATTCATATTGGGGAGCAATATTATGCCTCAAAAGATAGGGTGAATTTTAGATGTGAAGTTGATAATATAGATGAAGAAACTACTTTAATTTTACAAAGCAACAAAGGAATTTTGTATTCTCAAATTTATACTGAAGTTTTAGATGTGAACTTGAATATTGAAGGCGTAAATTGGATTATTGCGCTTCTTGTGCAAAATGAA
>MDSP01000170.1_pt1 | contig 14745 bp, 11 predicted proteins | sample 1005811 | NCBI WGS metagenome assembly MDSP01 (sample SAMN05526596, study PRJNA338239) | gut metagenome | isolation source: stomach gut content | host: Naso elegans | place: Saudi Arabia: Red Sea | collected 2011-04
GGCTACCTGATTATTGTTTTTCTGCGGTATAATAGTGCTTTTGTCGTCTTTTTTGATTTTTGAAGCAAGAGCGCTGAGCTGATTGATAATGCTTTCAATGATGGCGTTTGCGTCCTCAGAGTAAGGAATCACAGACCGCAGCCCGAACTCCCTGAGCTGCATTAACGCCGACGCCTCCATAGTGGGATGATACAATAAAAACACGTCCGACAGAAGATTTTTATTTTTGAGTTTTTGGTAAAAGTCTATGGAGGTTTCTTCGCACAGGAGCATAGCGCCTTTGTGGATTTTCATCAATGAAGGCACTTCCTCCATCGACTCCGCTTCGATAGGAATAATTTTTTTGCTTGACAATACTACGGACAAATTATGCGAGACTTCTCTATCGTATATTCCTATTATGAGTTTCATATTGCTCCATTAAAAATAAATATTTATTTAAGGTTTTTTCAAAAAACACCGACTATTTAAATATATTACCATTTTATATCGGATTAAGCAAGGGCAAATCTTGATATTTTTTTGACAATATCTTGATTTTTTCTTCGACCCTCTCTATAATATTGGTATACATAAACTATAATACATTTATTAAAAGAAATACTCACGGGAGCACCCAATGAATAATTACATAAAAGGGTTTATATTAGCATTAGTATTACTAAATCCAAAATTAATGTTTTCACAGGAAACCAGTATTCAATTTCCTCGTGTCAACTTCCAAATGAATATGAGCCAAGATTTAGCGCCCAGCGTGGCGTACTTTATCCAAAACGACATAGTCGTCGGCGATAAGAGCGGTATCGTGTTCACGACTGCGGTCAGCGGCTCAAACCTAAACCTGCAGAGCGACATCAACAGCCTTATCGACCTCAACGTGCTGAAGTTTACCGTTGCGCCTAGTTCGCTGTTTAATTTTAACGCGTTCTACGGCACATACAAATTCCTCGCCGAAGACCCCGTTCTTCCTAACGGCTGGCAGTACAACTACTCGCCCGGTATGAATATGTACGGAATCATGCCTCTCTTCGGAGCCGGTATCGCCATTTCCATACCTATCTCCGACAGCCGTTACGAGCCGGAATTGATAGCTTACTCCAGTTCTTTCAACGGTATCGACTACCTAAACACATTCTTGTTTATGACATTCAGAACGGAATTTATGCAGGTTGAGCTGTACACAGGTATATCCGTACCGACTATCGGTTCTATCGACAACACCATACACTATAGCGGCGGCTTTATGCTGTATACCACTCTCGACCTCGTCAACGTCTACGCCGCAGTCTACGTGCCGCCAAACTACGGTTCTACAGAGTTCAGCGCAGATGATATTTATATAAGGGTCAGCCAATATCTCTTGATAGAAAATGTCGAACAGACATTCTCGTTTACGAGTTTGGGTGCTGAAACAGGCAACCTCGTCGACCCATTAGTAGGTCTCAACGGCATATCCGACTTCAACATATACGCATCTCTCGGCGGACGTATCAACAACATAGGATTCGGAGCTGAATACGGCTTTATCTACGGTCTATATGAGTCCGAACTCCTCGTCAGCAACGATGCGCACATGAGCCACCGTATGGGTGTCTACCTCGACGCTGCGTTTCTCGGCTTGACATACAGAACAGGTATCTTCTACACACTAACTGACAGCGCCGCCTACATCAAAGAAAACACAGGACCTGGCGAAGTAGGATTCTACATCAGCGTATTCGGAAGAGCATAATTCAAATAAACTACAACAATAAAAAAAAGCTCCTTAAAAAGGAGCTTTTTTTTGTCATAAATATTATTGGATTTCCAAAACGCGAAGGCTGTTTGTAGTGCCTGTCGTGAAAATCTGCTGTCCGTAAGACACAACTATCAAGTCGCCTTTGTTGAGCTTGAATATAGATTTACACTCATTCAAAGCTACTTTTGCAATATCTTCGTGTTCTGTGGAGGCTGTATCGATAGTGGTGAATATGCCTTTTGCGATGAGCAGCTGGCGGGCCACGACTTCGTTATCCACAACTGCGAGGATAGGAGCTTTCGGGAAATATTTTCTGACGGCGAGGGCTGACCTGCCTGTGTGAGTACCGATAGCGATAGCTTTAGCACCGCAATCGTTGCTGACTTCGGCTGTACCGCGAGCTACGGCCTCTGTGACTCCCAGAGTGGTGTTCTCGTCAAACTCAATCGGCGTAGGCTCGATATAAGGGTCGATTTCTTCTGCAATTTCCTGCATTGTCTGCACGGCTTTGACTGGGTATGAACCTTTTGCAGTCTCGCCGGACAGCATGATAGCGTCTGTACCGTCGAGGATGGCGTTCGCAACGTCTGTTACTTCGGCGCGGGTAGGATGAGGATTCTTAATCATGGAATCAAGCATCTGCGTAGCCGTGATAACTGGTTTACCCAAATCATTACACATAGCAATCATATTTTTTTGAGCGAACGGCACTTTGGCGGTAGGAATCTCCACACCCAAATCTCCGCGAGCAACCATAATGGAATCCGAAGCAATTACAATATCCGGAAAATTATCCAAACCTTCTTGGTTTTCGATTTTGGAGATGATTTTAATTTCTTTACCGCCGTTCTCATCGAGAACTCTTCTGACTTCCTGCACGTCTTCTTTTTTGCGGATGAATGACGCCGCTACAAAGTCCACGCCTTGCTCGCAGCCGAATTTCAAATCAGCAATATCGGTATCAGCCAGAGCCGGCAGATTGATATTGACGTCGGGCAGATTGACGCCCTTTTTCTCGCCCAGCGAACCGTCGTTGAGCAGAGTGGTGTAGACTTTGCTGCCGTCGATTTTGGTGACTTCGAAACGCAGCAGACCGTCGTCCACAAGAATAATCTTGCCCACAGACAAATCTTTTGCAAAATCAGAATATGTTACCGCAACGCCTTTATTGTCGCCGACAATATTATCGGTAGTAAAGAAAAAATCGTCGCCCTTTTTGAGCTGGACGTCTTTACCGTCGACTAGGGATTTGGTGCGGATTTCAGGACCTTTCGTGTCAAGCATAATCGCGACATTGATACCTGTTTTTTTGGATGCTTCGCGAATCAAATCGATTCTTTTTTTGTGTTCTTCATGCGAACCGTGTGAAAAGTTGAGGCGGGCTACATTCATACCTGCTTGAAGCATTTGAGACAGTGTATCCACACTATCCACAGCAGGCCCTAGAGTACAAACAATCTTTGTTTTTTTCAACATAAATATCTCTCCTGTTGTTTGGATTAAATTAATAAATCTTCTATATCTTCGCTGTCTAACGGCGTGGCGTCTCTTTCTCTCGCCATTACCGCTATCGCTCTGACTTCGTTATCGTTGATGATAGGTCTTATGTAAAGCTCCCCTATTCTGTTTAACAGCTCCTCCGAAATAACCCCGTTAAGGTAAGGCGAAGACGCTATATTGTCAGACAACACCAATGCTCTGCCCTGCGACAGCAGCTCCCTGAACAAAGCGTCATCCCTGTCTATGATAAACTGCTCCCCAAATCTCTCATCTCTAAATATAAACAAGTTTTGCTCTTCTTCGGCAATGGAATATCTGGTGATGTCGTATCTGCGCATTTTGTCCGATAAACGCCCCATATATCTGCTGACGTACTCGTCTCTGTATACAACGGTGGTAACGTCGTTATTCATATTGTTGATGATGTCGGAAATCTCAACCATCTCCATATCATCCGATTCGAAATCCGCCATAATATCGTCGACGATTTTCAACTCTATTTCGTCATCGTCGCTGTTGTTGTTATTGACGTCCTCATCGATAATGTTGAGATTGTTGAACTGCGCATCCAGAGAATCCGTATCCAAAAGCTCGTCTATCATATCCAGCTCTCTATCATCAAAACCGGCTATCTCTTCATGGGTCATTTCGCCGAAAACTTCCAGATTTTCGTGGTGTTCTTCATGGTGTTCTGTGTGTTTTTCGGATTTTTCTTTGTGTTTTACAGGGTGCTTGCGTACGTGTTTTTTCTCAGTATGGTGTTCTTCGGTGATTTGCTCTTCAGCATTTTTTTCTTCAACGGGCATACTCATAGCCAATCTGGTCACGTCGGATGCTTTGGTTGATTTTTTAGCAGAGCCTATGACTTTATCCTCGAAAGGCATCTCGTCAACAGCGCCGATTACATTGTCTGTGGAAAAATCATCATCGTCGTCTTTAGGAATACTCAACACACGCAAGTCAAACTCGCTGTAGTCTTTTTCCGGTTTGCTTTTTACGATTTCCTGCGAATCATCTGCGGTAGATTCTTCAGGCGTATCTTTTTGCATTTCCTGCGGCTCGTCAGCAGGTTCGTCTGCCGGCTCTTCTTCAGCTTCGAATGGTTTGAGATTATCGTCGTCCTCCATCTCGAATTTATCGAGATTCGCGGCGGGCGTGGTTTGAGGCTCTGCAGGAGGTTCTTCCGCAGTAATGCTTTTCAGGCTCAAATCTTTATGATCTTCGGAGTTTTCGTCGTCGGAAATATCTTTTATGTAACCGTATTTTGAAGCGTCTTCTATGATTTTTGAGGCGTGTTCTTCTTGGTATGTGTTGCCTTGCTCTATGTCATTGAGAAGTTTTGAGATTTTTTCCGCATGCTCGGTATGGTATTGTTGAATGGAGTTTTTCGACCTCAAAGAACCGATGACGCTAAGCACCACGCCTAGAATAAATATAAACGCAAAAATTGCCGTCAGCAGCGGCGGAGTATAGAAATCATCCCCCACAAAATAAACCGCTCTCGATAAATTGTGGATATTAAATTCTATAGCTTTATCGTCGGGCAATGTGGAATTTTGCAGATTGATTGCAAGCAGGGAGGCAATCTCATCGTTGATATTCACCGAGTCCGACAATATCAGAATAGACGGCGAGTCGTTTACGATTCTGACGCCTAGATATTTGGTTCGCAGATTGTAGAAGATATTACGCGATGGCATCTCCGCGACAATATATCCGTAAGTGTTCATCAGGTAAGGATTTTGGTAGGCTCTGACCGCAATCAGCCTGTCCCTGTCCAGCAAAAAGAAAGGCGCAGAGCTGTTTACGCGGTCAAGCCACGACATCACCGTGTCCGACAGCTTTTGGTTGAACTCGTCGCCCTCCGATGACAGGAGTATGCGGCCGGCTGCGTCCGTGTACCTGATAACGTAGTTTGTAGATTGGAACAGGTTTTTGTTGACTGTTTTTTTTGTGAACACCTCCGCTACGGAAGGAAATTCAGCCAGCACATCCATATCTGCAGTAAGTTTGTCGAGATTTTGCACTATGATATTTTTTTGCGTGTCGGCTTTTTTGTTGTAGTAGCTGTCGCGTGCGGATTTGACAAATAAGGTCTGAGTAGACAACACAACTATATAAAACACCACCAGCGCAAAACTTAGGGCGGCAAAAACACTGCATACTATTAATTTTTTTTTAAACATTTTCACTCCTGTACTGGGGCGTAAATAATACTATTAATTTTTTGTTAAATACATTATATTATAAAATATAAAAACAATCCAGTATTTTTCATATTTTTTTGTATTTTCTTAACAAAAAGTTTTATAACCGCATACAAAGAAAAAATAATTAGCTTGATAAGGTTATTTTTCCAGACCGAAAATCTCCATTTTGTGCCTCAATGTATTTCTGTTGATTCCGAGAAATTTGGCGGTTTTGAGTCTGTTGTACCTGTATTTGTTTAAGGCGACCGTGATTAATTCTTTTTCGACGCTGCCTATAGCCAAGTCATACACCTGCCCTTCGGGAGCGTTCATTTTGCGTTCCGCCCATTGGGTGAGTGTCTCGTCGTGATGGAATTTTGCGTCTTTGGTGGTTAGAAATTCGAGGATTTTGTCAGCGAAGTCAATATCTACCTGCACATTATCGGAGAAATGATAAATTTTATCGGCGATAAAGACCATATCTTTTTGGATTCTCGGGATTACGATTCTGGTGTAAGGAATATGCTGCGGGTTTTCTGTTTTGAGGATTTCGTAGTATGAATGCTCGAACATTTTGTCTTCTATATTGATTTTTTCTATAGGAGACCCTTCCTGCAATATGACAGCGCCTTGTTTGTTGACTATGCAGGCGTCTGCTGCTTTGAGTTCTTTGGTGAGGGTTTTGAAAATATCCTCCGGCGTGGACAATGACGACACATTGAGTATGTTGTCCAAAAGCCTGATATGCTTCTCGGAAGAGAGTTTTTGTATATGATACGAAATGATAAATCCTGTGTAGCTGCATATCATCTGCACCAATTCCAAATGCCTGTCCGTAAACATATCCGTATCAGTATGGTCAAGAACCACCACACCCAATACCGCTTGGTCAACGATGATAGGCACAGCCATCTCCGAACGCACGTCTGAATTGATAGTGACGTATTTTGGGTCGAGAGATATGTCGTTGATGATTTTTGGGATTCCTTCCGCGATTACCGTACCGGCTATACCGTCGCCTACACGCATATTGGTGCTGTCTAAGACTTCTTGACTGAGACCGCTGGTCACATAAAAAAACAATCTGTCCGATTGTCTGTGTTTGAACATTATAGACCCGCCTGTGGCTTTGGTTATGGATATGCACTCTTTAAGCACATGGTTTAAGAGCTGTTTTAAATCCGTGTATTTTTGCATTGTGGACGTGAGATAAAACACCTGCTTTAATTCTCTAACGTAGCTTTCCATCTGACTGTTTTGCACAATTTCCCCCTAGTGATTGTGAATGTGTATTTGAGATATTAATTTTATATTATATTTATGTATATTATACTACATTTTTGAAATAATGCAACCATTTTATGCAAATAAAAATTATTTTATCAAAATAACGGCAAATGCACGCTTGTTAGCCATATATTTTTAACTCGACTTTATTATTTGACTTTTTTTTACAAATATTTAATAATAATTAAATAAGTATAATCCAATATAATCAGAGGAAAGTCGATTTGAAAAATTCTGCAAAGCCAAATCCGCTCCTGCCCCAATCTGTACCCATAAAAAGGACGCTGCGATATAAGATATTATTCGTAGTGCTGCCTTTGTTTTTGATATTTTTTGCGTTTCTCGGAATTACCGTTTATTTTTCTATAAACAGAAGCATCACAAACATCGCCAAAGAATTTATCGGCTACAGACTAAAAGAAGTCGCCGATTATTCCAATGCGCAGATAAAACCAGCCGAGTTCACAGACAGCACCCGCAATGCATTCTACAGGATAATACTGGACTACGCCTCAAAATTCAACGACGAGACCTTTATTATAGTGCCTTACGAGTACAATACAAACAGCAATATAGTATACACGTTAAATCCCGACATTACCATAAACGACATCACAGAGCTGCACAATATAATGCACAAACAAGAAGAAATCCGAGAATCAAACCCCGAAGAATACAACAGCTGGATAAGCGTCGTCTTCCAAAACACTATGGTGGGCGTATTCCTGCCGGATACCGAGACCCAGAGCTGGTATGCGTTTTTAGCGGACGAGGCGGATTTCTACGCGCCTGTCACGGAGACGATGACTTATTTGGTGGTGATTATGGTGATAAGCATTGTGATTTTGAGCGTATTTATTTTGACTTTTGTCAATTTTATCACGAGACCGCTGAACAACTGCGTAAATACTATCCAATCTATCACGGAGAGTATGGATTTCAGCAAGAGAGTCAGGATTATCTATCCGGACGAGATAGGCACTTTAGGACAGTATTTTAACGACATGATACAAGAACTTGAGAAATCATACAACCAGATTAAAAACTACGCCCTACAGACGGTTCTATCCAAGCAAAAAGAGGAGCGTATCAGGTTTATTTTTCAAAAATACGTGCCGAGCAACGTTATCGACCATGTATTGAATATCGCCACCGATTCCATGCTGGTAGGCGCAAAACAAAAAGTGACCATGCTCTTCTCCGATATACGCGACTTCACCACCATATCCGAACAGCTCCCCCCCGAAGAACTGGTACTATCACTAAACAACTACTTCACCAGTATGGTGGAGCAGGTCATCAACCACAACGGCATGATTGACAAATTCATCGGAGACGCGATTATGGCTATCTTCGGAGCGCCCGCCATATCGCCCACTTCTGCGGATGACGCGGTGCTGTCGGCTCTGCTCATGGAAAAGGAGCTGGTGACTTTCAACAGCAAACAAGCCCAGCAGGGATTGATACAATTTGAAATCGGCATAGGCATCAACACAGGCGAGGCTATCGTCGGCAACATAGGCTCTGAACAAAAACTCGATTATACCGTTATAGGCGACGCCGTGAATCTGGGCGCAAGACTCGAAGGACTCACCAAATCCTACAAAGAAACCATCCTAATCAGCGAATTTGTAAAAGAATCCATACAGTCGCCCGATAAATTATTTTTTATAAATGTCGATACGGTCAGAGTCAAAGGCAAAAAAAAGCCCGTAGTGATTTTTAGACCGAAACTGCTGTCGGCAATGACGCCCGCAGAACTGAAATTTTATGAAGACTACCACAAAGCCCAGCATTATTATTATACTGGGGATTTTGCAAGGTCGCTGCAGCTGTTTAGGAGATTATCGGACTCCGGTGTATATCTCGTTTCGCTGTATATAGAAAGGTGCGAGTATCTCATAGCAAATCCTCCCGAAGTCTGGGAAGGAATACAAACTTGGACGACAAAATAAAATACTTAAAGGTTTAATTATGAAAAAAACCGTGTGGACGGAAAGTCTTTTATACAAGCAAAAAATCTTGGCTGACGACGTATCCGTAAAATCTATGATTCAAAATTTCACAGACAAAGACGCCGGCAACTCGCTTAAAGTCAATTCCCCCTACTCGCTCACAAAAAGCATAGGCGGCATCCCCATAGAAATCGGAGAGCTGGTCGTGCTGCATACGGAGCTGGAGTATGTGTTGTCGCTGCTCAGCGATTTTGTAAGCATAAAAAAAGACGGCAAATACGAAATCCTGCAAAATATCGACGCCGTAGAAAACTGGACTATAGCCAACCACCTGCCCCCGCCCAACAAAGAACTCTGCGACGGCTATGTATTCAATAACGAGCTGGTAAATTTTTACAGCGAAGAAAATATAATGACTCTGGCGCTGAAATACAAAGACAGCCCTCACACTTCGTACAATCTCTTCAAGATGGGATTTTTCAGGTCTAGGGACTTTTATTTTATAATGCAGGCGCGATATTATTAGTAAAATTTGGCTTTTATAAAAAAAAATTGATTTTTTTAAAAAAAAGACTTGAATTTTTTTAAAAACTAAGTTAATATAATAGAGCAATATCGACATAACAAATAATTAAACAATCAAACAATTGGAGGAAAAGATGAGCACATCTAAAGTAACATATGTAGCAATCGGCGAAGCTGTTGCAGCTAAACTGGGTTTACCAAAAAGCAAAGGAGCTGAATTGGGTCGTACTTTTGTTTCCGAAGTTATCACTTCACTGGAAAACGGTACAGCTGTTGAGTTGACTGGATTGGCAACACTATCTGTCGAAATGACAAAAGCCAGAACAGGACACAACCCAAAAACCAGAGAGCCTATTCAAATCCCGGCTAAAAAGCGTGTTAAAGTATCCGTATCCGGAAAACTCAAAAAAAGCTTATAAGCTCATAATAAAAAAACCTTCAGCAATGAGGGTTTTTTTATTATTTATTTTTAAAAAGTATTGAATTTTTCAGCGAAATAATAGTATAATATTGTGTATTTCAAATTATGAGGCAACAATGTCAAATTACCAAGTAACAGCCAGAAAATGGAGACCGCAGGATTTTTCACAGCTAGTGGGGCAGGAACACGTCACCACAGCGCTCACCAACGCCGTAAACAGCGGGAAGATACCGCACGCGTATTTGTTTTCAGGGCCTAGAGGGGTCGGCAAAACCAGCTCCGCCCGTATTTTGTCAAAACTGCTAAACTGCGTACACAGCCCCAACATCTGCGGAGAATGCCCCGCTTGTCTGGAGATAGCTTCAGGGCAGTCTTTGGACGTCAGAGAAATCGACGGCGCTTCCAATCGCGGTATAGACCAGATTCGCGAGATACGCGACAACGTAATCTACGCTCCGATGAACCTAAAATATAAAATCTACATCATCGACGAAGTGCATATGCTCACCAAAGAAGCATCCAACGCCCTCCTCAAAGTACTGGAAGAGCCGCCTTCGCACATGATATTTATGCTTGCCACCACAGAAGCAAACAAAGTACTGCCTACAATCCGTTCGAGATGCCAGCACTACCTCCTAAAAAGAATTCCTCTGGATATTTTGATTGACAGGCTGTCTTTCATCCTGCAAAACGAAAATATCAACTTCGAAAGAGAAGCCGTCGAAGAAATCGCCGTTGCGGGCGACGGTTCGATGAGGGATTCGCAGACTATTTTAGACCAAGTGATTCTATACTCCAAAGACAATCTCACCATGCAGTCCGTACGCGAGGTTTTGGGGATACCCGAGACTTCTTATTTTGAGACCATAGTCAGCGCTGTGGCTTCTCAAGATATAGTCGCCATCCTCGAACAAGTGCAGAAATACCTTATGGAAGCCGGCGACGGCGTGTCGTTCGCCGAGAATCTGGCGAAGTTTTTGAGAAAGGGTCTGCTGATTAAAAAACTACCGCAAAACCACCCTCTGCTGGAATTATCCGAAGACAAATACAATGCTTTGAGCGTGTTGTTTGCAGATTTGGAAGAGGACGACATACTGACCCTGCTGAATCTTTCTTTGGAGCTTTCGGAGACCTTGAGACATGAGAAATCCGAGAGATTCTGGATTGAAAGCACCATGTTCAAGATGCTTGATTACAAAAACAGAGTGTCATTGTCGGAACTGCGTCAGGAGATATTCAAACTGCTGGGCAGAAACACGCAAAACAACAATCCCGGCATACAGCATAATGCGCCTAACGCGGCTCGCCCGCCCCAGCCTGCAAACACTCAGCAGCAACAGCAGGCTCAACAGCAGGCTCAACAGCAAACGCCGAGAGCTTCGAGTTTTGGGGATAAATGGGACGCCCACAAAAAAACTATGGGGCAAAGACCCGCAGAACGCCCTGTTGAGAGACAGCCCGCGCAATCTGCACAGCCCGACATTGCAAAACCTATAGAAAGACAGCAAGAAAGACCTGCAGAGCGGTCTCAAGAAAAACCTGCAGCGCCTGCAGAAAAACCGGAAAGATTAACCGACGCTATTACAAATTTATTCGAAGCGTAAAAATAAAAAAACAAAATATAAAGGAGCTTACAAATGGGACCATTCGACAATATCAAAGCAGCGATGAAAATGCGTGAAGAGATGAACTCTTACAGAAAACAGCTTGAAGAAATACGTTTTAAGGCAGTATCCAAAAAAGACTATGTCAAGGTAACTGTTGACGGCGAAAAAACTCTAAAGCATATAGATTTTTCCGATGACGCTATGAAACTGCCTAAAGAAGAGCTTTCAAAGCACATTAGAGAGGCTTTCAAAGCCTGCAACAAAGAAATCGAAGCATGGCAGAAAAAGAACTTCAAAAACTCGCCTATTGCAAATATGCTGCAGCAAGGTAAGTAATTGTGCTGCCTTCCTCCATATCCAAATTATCAAAACAGCTGACCAAACTGCCCAGCGTAGGGCCGAAGAGCGCCGAAAAACTGGCTCTTTGGTTCTGCGGCGGAGGCTTGGAATTTTCTAAAGAACTGGGGCATACCCTGTCGCAACTATCCGCAAATATCGGCGTATGCAGAGAATGCGGGTATTTCACTGACGGCAGCGCCGAGCTGTGCGTGTATTGTTCCGACGAATCAAGACCGCACACAGCTTTGTGCCTTGTCGAAAACAACACCGACATCATAGACATAGAAGAATCCGGAGCATTCAAGGGCAGATATTTTGCATTGGGCGGGGTGATTTCACCTTTGGAAGGCGTGACGATTTCCGACCTGCCTTTCGAAAAACTCAAGCAGAAAATCAAAGACCAAAACATAAAAGAAATCATCATAGCTCTCGGAGCTACCACAGAAGCGGATGTTACGGTGATGTATCTTAAAGAATTTTTGCAGGATACAGATGTGGAAATCAGCGTTCTCGGAAGAGGTATAGCGGTAGGTACGCAGATTCATTATGCAGGCAAGAAAAGCCTCGCCGAAGCGTTTAGAATCAGGGAAAAATTGGATTAGTCCGTAAAATAATTAAGTATTTTTAAAATTTTGCGATTTTAAATTTGCTATTTTATGCGTATGTATTATAATATTAATGTATGGAATAAACATTAACAATTAATTACAGCATATTAAACACAGCGTTGCGGTAAAACCGCGCAGAATACAGCTAGAGCTTAAATCGAAATAAGCATTATAGTTTATTATACCATATCGGTTCAAGCCGTTTCAACAAAACGCGTAAAAAAAAAATTAAAATAGTTGTATACGTTTTGAGGCGGGATAATCACTATAATTTATTATATCATAGTGATTCAAGCCATTTCAACAAAAACAAAAAATATATATTAAAATTTATTATTATAAATAAAATTTATTCTAGGAGTCTTTTATGGCAGTTAAGATTATGACAATGGACGGCAACAAGGCAGCGGCTTATGTGGCTTACGCATTCAGCGAAGTCGCGGCTATCTACCCCATTACGCCATCCACACCTATGGCAGACCAATGCGATATTTGGGCGGCTCAAGGCAAAAAAAATATCTTCGGAGACACGCTTATAGTGTCCGAACTGCAATCGGAAGCGGGTGCTGCAGGCGCTCTGCACGGTTCTCTGCAAGCGGGAGCTTTGACCACGACGTTCACCGCGTCTCAAGGTCTACTCTTGATGATACCCAATATGTACAAAATCGCCGGTGAATTACTGCCCTGCGTATTCCATGTGTCGGCTCGTACCATAGCCACCCACGCCCTGTCTATCTACGGAGACCACAGCGACGTCATGGCGACGCGCCAAACAGGATTCGGGATGATAGCTTCAAACTCCGTGCAGGAAGCCCACGACTACGCTATCGTAGCCCACGCCGTATCCCTCAAAACACGCGTTCCGTTTTTGCATTTCTTTGACGGTTTCCGTACTTCCCACGAAATTCAAAAAATCTCCGTACTCGAAAACGAAGATTATATCAAGCTTGTCGATATGGACAAAGTCCACGATTTCAGAGGACGCGCCCTCAGCTGCAACAAACCCGTCACACGCGGTTCTGCTCAGACTCCGGATATTTATTTCCAAGCTTTTGAAGCGCGCAACCCTTACTACGACGATTTAGCCGAGACCGTACAGCAAACAATGGAAGAAGTCTCCGCCCTCACAGGACGCAAACTATCCACAGTAGAATATTACGGAGCTCCTGACGCGGAATATGTAATTGTTGCTATGGGTTCAGGTAACAAAGTCGTGCAGGCTACAGTCGACGCATTGCTCAAAAAAGGCGAAAAAGTCGGCAGCGTTTCCGTGCATTTGTACAGACCTTTCCCTTCAAAACACTTCCTCAAAAATCTGCCTTCAACGGTAAAAGTCATCGGTGTGCTTGACCGCTGTAAAGAACTCGGTTCTGCCGGCGAGCCTCTATATCTCGACGTCTGCGAGACCTACTCCGCCGTCAAAGACGCTCCTGTCATCGTGGGCGGAAGATTCGGACTCTCCTCCAAAAACACCACCCCAAAACATATTCTGGCTGTGTTCAACAACCTCAAACAAAGCGAGCCTAAAAACGACTTCACCATAGGTATCGTCGACGATGTGACATTCAAATCCCTGCCTGCAAACGAAACCATAGACCCGGTACCGGACGGCACAGTAGAATGCAAATTCTACGGCATCGGCGCTGACGGTACAGTCGGAGCAAACAAAAACTCCATCGCTATCATCGGCGACCACACAGACCTCAATGAACGTTTTGGCGGAGGTGGTGGATTTTTCGGCAGAGGAAGGAGGGGTGGATTCAGAGGGGGGTTCAGTCGCCAAGGTGACACCTGCTACAAGTGTGGTGGGACCGGACATTGGGCCATGGACTGCAAGGGACCCGGTACGCTAACATAACATGATGTATATTCACAAATAAAGGTCGTTGTGTATTTGCTTGTTTGACAGAAACTAATGAAACAAACTCAAATCAGTATCCGCAGCACATGAATACATATTTAGCTTTCTCTGAATATGTTTGTTCTTTGCCGTTGCTTCAGCTCATCTGTGGAGAGTTATGGAAATTTCCTGCACAGTTAATTATCTTTAACAAATACCTCTGACCTCTGTTTTGCAGCCCCTCCTCCTGTTCCTGAAGACCTGCCTCCTGAAGAGGAGCCGTTTGAACTGCCCACCCTGGAGGAGGTTGCTCGGGCAACAGGAACACTGGGTACGCCTGTTGGACTTCCTGTCTGTGTGCAGCACGCTGCGTTTATGTGACAAAGCTGTTCGACATATTTGATCTTTTTTTTCTCTCATTTTTTTACCCCAAGAGGAATCACTTTTCCTCACACACGTATATCATAAATCTTGCAGTTTTGATCAAGTCTTGTAATTTTACTCAAGGAATTTAAGCCAATTGCCAAATCAGGTCACCATGCTTGAGGAAACTTGCTCTTGTTCTTGCTGTATCAAAGCTATTTTTGTGTGTTTGTTGTGCTTTTTTGTGTGTTCCAGTGACGTCTTCCAGTCAAAATGAGGAGCAGCTGTCCCAAGAAAAAGAGGTGGACAGCAACCAGAAAGACGAGGTGTTGCTGAATGTGATCCGTCCCGACTATGAGCGTCCTGCTCCTCC
>MDSP01000171.1_pt1 | contig 14717 bp, 14 predicted proteins | sample 1005811 | NCBI WGS metagenome assembly MDSP01 (sample SAMN05526596, study PRJNA338239) | gut metagenome | isolation source: stomach gut content | host: Naso elegans | place: Saudi Arabia: Red Sea | collected 2011-04
CAAACACACATGGGATGGGCGCTGGATCACAAAATACCTGCAGCGGAGTTTAAACAGAGAGGTCCGTACAATGAAAACAGTTCATACGTTTTTAACTTCCTCAGACTACCCCTATATCACTGTGACATCATTAAGGCACAAATATATCTAATTATTAAATGTTCATTTCACATTAGGCTTCTAAAGCTTATTTTGCTTCATTCATTCAAACTTTTATTTTAGACTCAGGGTCCAAATGAACTTTGGAATAATTAAAAATAAATATCAAATATGTTACAAAGCGATAAGAGTGTTCAACTTTGACATTTTGAATTCCAAAAAGGAAAACGCTTTAGTGCTTCCTTCATTCTCTGCAGCGGACGGTTTAAGAAGCTCACACAGATAAATCATTCTTATAAAAATCGTCAAATAAATTTAATGAGGTTTGTCGCTCTGTGAACTGGCTTTCCCTCCTCAGAAACTCTCTCATGATCCACGCTCTGAGCCCCACGGGATCTTTAATGAAGGGTGATGTCATTCTCTAAGAGAACTGATTGATCTAATAGGTCAGGTCATAATCACTGATCTCTTATCTGGAACATAACCTGCTCCGGAGCAGGTTAGGCATTCAGCATAAGTTACCACGATGATATAAAAGAGATAATCCACCTTCGTAGGACTGAAAACCCAGAGTTAAACCTGAAGTTACCTTGTCTAATCTTACCTTACCATATTATAAAAAATTGAACAACCAGTCAACCCAATAATTTTCAAGGAGGGCCCTCTTCTCAGAGGCAGCTCATCTTGCAATACACCAGTCCAAGAGGCAATAAGTTTTTAATGACTGAGAGATCCATCATTCATGAGGAAAAACAACAGCCAACACACACAACCAAAGAGGAGAGACGGGCGAAGCAAACAAATCCAAACTAAAATAAATCTCAAAGGAGCTGTTGCTCACTGTTGCTGCTGAAATAACACACAGACACGTAGCCATGCTTTATCTGAAATACATTTAGCGAGAATGCAATCTGAAAGTATCTCAATCAAACTCGGTTCTCATTTCAAGAACATTTATACAGCAAAGCATCTGGGTAAACAGGAAGTTCTCATCAGCTTTCAGCAGGTGAAAAATAGGACATGCGAGTAAAAAGAGAAGAGGAAGAGAAGTTAGATTTCAGCACCTGGGTGGAATCAGAAACCTCACAGACGACCACAACCACAAAAAGACACTTAATTAAAGACTTGGCCTGATAAACAGGAAGAGACAGATCATAGACACTGAAGAGGTGAAAGATTTATGAGCTGGGACTCACCTGGAGTTCACACCACGCCACCTCCACAGTAGTCTCAGTATCCAGGCCCTTGTAGACCGTCTTGAAGGACCCTCTTCCGAGCTCAATGTCAAATTTGAGGAATCTTCCTCCTGGAGATGTAGAGACGGCTTTCATTTCTGCCTCCTCCTCGTTCTCCTCACTGGCTGCCTTGATAGCAGCTTTGCCAGCATCACTGCACGTAAGATTTAATGCATCTCCACCTTTCTCCTTCTCCTCATCGGCACTGGCGCTCTCGGTTGCACTGTCCTTTTGGCCGCCTTGACTTTCAGTGCTGGAACCTTCCTGTATCCCACAACTAGTTCCCCGCGTCCTGTCCACTATTGTTCGCAAGGCGGGGTATTGTTATCTGGATTAGATAATGGGGTTAATTTTTTAGTTGATGAAACAGATGAGTCTAAAATAGTAAATAAACTGCCTTTTAATCCGTTAAAAGATGATGAACTTTATGAAAAGTCTATTAAAAACAATTGGGGAATACAGTTTTCTCACACAATTGAAGAGCAGGTGGGGGGGCAATTAAAAGCCGGCTTTAAATTGGAAGATATATATAGTGATACAAATGGCGATGGATACTTACATAGCTTGAATGTTCCGACATTTTATGCTACAAAATCTTTAAAATAAAATTCCAATTTTGTTGTATGTTTTGCTGATAAATTGGGCAAAATGTAAAAGTAACAATAAACGTATAACTAAAGGTTATGAAAGGGGTTTCAAAATGAAAGGTTTTTTAGAGATTTTAGATGTATTTGCTAGAGAAGTAATTGACTCACGTGCTAACCCAACTATCGAAGTTGAAGTAGTTGTAGAAGGAGATTTCGTTGCTACTGCAATCGTTCCATCTGGGGCGTCAACAGGAGAACTTGAAGCTATTGAGCTTAGAGATGGGGACAGCAAACGTTATTTAGGAAAAGGTGTTCAAAAAGCGGTTGCTAACGTAAACGATATTATTGCTGAGGAAATCATTGGACTTAACGCTCTTGACCAAGTTGCAATTGATAAAGCTCTAATCGCATTAGACGGAACTCACAACAAATCTAAACTTGGAGCAAATGCTATCCTTGGTGTTTCTATCGCAGTTGCAAAAGCAGCAGCAAAAGCACTTAGCATGCCACTTTATCAATATCTTGGTGGGTTCAACTCAAAAGTTTTACCAGTTCCTATGATGAACATCTTAAATGGTGGGGAACATGCTGATAACACTGTTGACTTACAAGAATTTATGATTATGCCAGTTGGAGCAGAGTCTTTCAAAGAAGCTTTAAGAATGTGTGCTGAAGTTTACCACACTCTTAAAAAAGTTCTTAACTCTAAAGGTCTTGCTACTGGTGTAGGTGATGAGGGTGGTTTTGCACCTGACCTTGCAACAGCTGAAGACGTATTAGAACTTATCGTTGAAGCTATCAAACAAGCTGGATACAAACCAGACGAACAAATTAGAATCGCTCTTGACTCAGCTGCATCAGAGCTTTACAATGATGCTGATGGAAAATATTACTTCAAGGGCGAAAGCAAAATGAAAGGTTCTGAAGTTGTTAGAACATCTGAAGACATGGTTGATTACTACGAAAACCTTGTTAACAAGTTCCCAATTATCTCAATCGAAGATGGTCTTGGAGAAAAAGACTGGAAAGGTTGGAAACTTATTACAGAAAGACTTGGAGATCGTGTACAACTTGTTGGTGACGATTTATTCGTTACAAACACTGAAATCCTTGAAAAAGGTATCAGACAAGGTGTTGCAAACTCTATCCTTATCAAAGTTAACCAAATTGGTACGCTTACAGAAACTTTTGATGCTATCGAAATGGCAAATAGAGCAGGATATACAGCAGTTGTTTCTCACCGTTCAGGAGAATCAGAAGATACAACTATCGCTGATATTTCTGTTGCTGTTAACGCTGGACAAATTAAAACTGGTGCACCAGCACGTGCTGACCGTACAGCAAAATACAATCAACTTCTTAGAATTGAAGAAGAACTTGAAGATGCTTCTGAATTCAAAGGACTTAAATCATTCTTTAACCTTATTAAGTAACGAAAAAGGGGACGCTTTGTGTGCGTCCCTTTTTTATATGGATTGATTTTGAACTTTCCACTTTTTAAAGAGATAGTGATTTTGTTATAAATCAAACTTTATTATTATATCTAATTGTGTAAAGAGCTGTCTTTTAGCTCTATTCATAATCATCATCTATTCTTTTACGCAAATCTCTACAGCGTTGTTTCCACTGTCTGTTTTCGTTGTTAACTTCCAAATTACGTTTTTTGAGTTCGGAGTTTTGCTTTTCTAGTGCATCAATTTGTTCTTTAAGTTTAAGGGTTTCATTTTCATAGCGATAATTGCGATGGTCTATTGCAAGTGCATCGGCTATTATTTCTTGCATCAAATTTATAGTTGTTTCAGTTTCGGTTTCGATATTATCCAAAGTAGAAATTACTGAATTTAATAAACCGTCTACCTCATCATAAGAAGTCGTTTTTGCGGGGGGGGGGGGGTAGAACATTGTCTTTAAAATTTATAACTTCTGTTTTTGAATTTCGTATTATAGCTACATAATTATCTAAATTATGTTTTGATAGTTGGATTATTTTTCTCATATTAGTATTTTTATCGCTCCTTAGAATTTAGATTAGTTGTATATATATATTATAACATGATAAAAGGGACGCCACAAGACGCCCCTAGTCTAATACATTACACGTATACCTTTTACATAATTTTGAGAATAATAAGAGTTGTTTAAACTGCTTACCATAACTCCGTTTGTGCTATCTGAATGAATAAAATTATCATCATCTATATAAATACCTACATGTGATATTCCACCATTGTTACTTGTGTCAAAAAACACTAAGTCACCAGTTTGTAGTTCGTTTTTTGATATAGTTGGACCGTCTTTAGCTTGTTGATATGACACACGACTTATGTCTATATCAAATGCATCATACACTTGTTGTGTAAATCCAGAACAGTCTACGCCGTTATTAAGATTTGTGCCACCCCATACATAAGGTGTACCAAGAAAATTTAGTGAGTAATCTATTATTTCTTGTCCATTAACTGCAACAACAGGAATTTTATCAGCAAATTTTACATCTACATAGCTACTAGAAATCCAAGCTGTATTGTTGCCATATGATATTTGATACCAGTCATCATATCTGCCCAATACTTGTACGTTTGTATTTCCTAGTTTTGTGATTACATCAGAACTTAAATCAGGTTGAGTTCTAATATTTACAGATGACGCCGAAATCGTGCCAGATAAGCCTATAGATTGTGCAAATAAACGTGTATTTTCAGTTGCATGTACTTCTGTTACGCTTCCCATTAACGATACGCCAACACCTATAATAAATAATATTCGTTTCATTTTGTTTTTTGTCTCCTTGAATAAAGTCATTTTAAAACACTTTATAATTATGATGTGTTTTTTTTGATTTTATACAATTAGGACAAAATTATTTTTTACCAACTATGTCTATGAAGTTGTCCTGCTGATTCTAAAGTGTCAAAATTTTGTTGGCGTAAAGCTTCATAAACTACGATAGATACTGAATTTGACAAGTTAAGCGAACGAATATTTTCTTTCATTGGTATACGGATACAATTATTTTTGTTTTCAAGCAAAAGTTCTTCGGGGATACCCGCACTTTCTTTTCCGAACATAACGAACGCATCTTTTTCGTATTTGACGTCACAATAAGTCTGTTTAGATTTTGTTGTAGCCATATAAATTTTTGGATTAGAATTTTTTGTAACAAAATCATCGAAATTTTTATATATTGTAATATCTAGTAATTCCCAATAATCAAGTCCTGCTCGTCTAATACTTTTTTCATCTAACTTGAACCCCATAGGCTCGATTAGATGAAGCCTAGCCCCTGTAGCCACACAAGTTCTGGCAATATTTCCAGTATTTTGTGGTATCTCTGGCTCTAATAAAACTATATTCATATATTCACCTCTTCTTAATATTGTGATATAATTATAACACGCTATGCCGTTTGGAGGGAAGACGATGAAAGCATTTATTAAAACTGTTATTTTAGCTGTAATAGTTGGATACGTACTAAATTTTGGACTTCACTTATATTTTGGTAATAACTTAGCGAAATTAACCCCAGATATTTTTAAAGATAACGAGATAGGTACAGTTAAAGTTGATGCTGAACCTAGCAAAGATGTAATAGTACTTGATACGTCGTATAAAGAACGTTTTTATATTGATGAAGGTGTTCAATATGGTGACGTTAAAATACTACAAGATACTACGATAAAATACCTTTCTCGTGATGGAAGTCCTGCAACAAAACTATCTGCAGATATGATAATTACTCTCCCAGGCAAATATTATGTAACTATACTTGACATTGATAAAACATATGTAGTAGGTTTTGAGGTGTTAGGTGTGCACAAAACCGAATGGGAAATCAAAGATTTGGACGATATGGAAGAAGTATTAAAATATGCCATGACAAATTTGTTAGATAAAGTAACGATGACGATTGGAAATAGATATACTGACCTTGACCCAATAAATGAACTTATATTTGAAGATGTAAATTATCTACTAGAAAATTATCCTATGCTTGCACTATACAATTATCAAATATCTATTAATTCAGCATTTGATACAAAAATTGAAGTATCTTTTGTTTATTCGGATATAACCGAAAAACATCAAGACGCTTGGTATGCAATTCATAGACAACTACTTAATACACTATTTGATGAAACTATGGTTGATTATGAGAGGCAATATGCAACAGTTGATCATATTATTGAAACAGTGTCGTATGACCCAGCAGGGCGACTTGGCATAGATTTTGTTGACCCGATCAGTCATACACTGTATGCTGCTGCAATAGAAAATCTGGCGGTATGTGATGGATATTCAAAAATGGTGATGTATGTACTAAATAGTGTTGGTGTGCCAACATATTTTGTGCAAGGAGATGCAGATGGGGTAGCCCATGCTTGGAATATGGTTGAAATTGATGGTCGCATGTATCATATGGATATAACTTGGTCAGACCGTGACGAATATCATATAGGTGGATTTTTGGATTATTTTAATGAAACAGACAGTTATATGAGTGAAACGCATGTTTGGGATAAAATGAAATATCCTGTTGCTGGCTCAACAAAACACAATTTCTTGGCGTTAGACCTTGGGATTGAAGATTTATATTTTGCAAACACACTAGATGAAGTTTTTAGTGCTCTAAATTTTGTTTCGGAGCGAGCACAAACAGAGTTTAGTATTGTGCTTGAAATATCACTTAATCAAACAGCAACACTTGAACAGATATCGGCAACATTAAATGCGGGATTAAATTATACTGACATTAAAAAAGGAGCTTATACAATATTAAATATTTCGCTTATGTAAGGGGATTGGTCTTAAAAAGACCAGTTCCCTTTTTCATTGCAAAATGGACAAGTAATTTCGTCACTAGACTTTTGACTCAAGTCTAAAACGGAATTATCACTATGCATAGCACTGCTAGAAAAGCTGTCAGTGTTTATTGCATTTGCTAAATATTCTGGTCCACATAAGTCGTACCCACAGTTGTTACATCTAAGATAATTCTTCATAATTCAACTCCTATTAATATGTTATATACTAATTATTGACAAAAAAACCAACTTATACACAAAAAAATATAAAATGGGTTAATTTGGTAGAATAGAAATGTCGATTTATCATATCCTAACAGTATATAAGAAATTAGGAGGAACAGGGATGAAAAATTCAAAACTTAAGTCATCAGCATTAGTGTTATCAATTGTAATAGGATCAACGCCAGTTATGGCTTGTACAACTATGCCACGTGCAAATACTAGTAGAAGCAATCAATTTGCGTTAGAAGTGTCAGCAACAGCAACAGAAGCTACTACAGAAGCAGCAGCAAGTGCTGGGGGGGCAGAAGCAAAACCAGCTGAAAAAACAGAAGCTAAACCAGCCGAAAAGACTGAAGCTAAGCCAGAAAAAACAGAGGCTAAGCCAGCTGAAAAAACTGAAGCTAAGCCAGAAAAGCCAGCTAAAGTAGAAAAAACAGAAGACAAAGCAGAAAAACCAGCAGAAAAGCCAGCTAAAAAAGATAAATGTGATAAAAAAGAAGAAGGAAAAGTAGATGCAGAGGCTGCTCCTCAAGGAACATTTACAATAGATAATTTTCAAGTTATCCAAAAAGCTTTAGATAAACTTGGAGTTGATGCAGAAGAACTTGAAAAACAAGTTAAAGAAGGAAAAAAACTTGTTCAAGTTTTAGAAGATGCAGAAATTCCAGTAAATAAATTTAAAAAACAACTTTATAAAGAATATTGCGCTGCTATAAAAGAAGGCGTAAAAGCTGAAAAATTAACTAAAGAAGAAGCAAAAGTTCTTAAAAAAGCAATCAAAGAAAAAGTGAATGCTTGGATGGCAGAAGAAAAATAGACCAAGATTTTGGGGAGAAACTTTGGCTGTTTCTCCTCTTTTTGGCACGATTTTTAGAAAAAAGACGTTTTATATGCAAATAGGACTATATTTTTTTCTATAAAGTGTGTATAATGTAATAAGAATAATTTAAGGAGGTTTGATTATGTTTGAGGAAGAAAACTTAACTATGGCCGATTTGATGCCGGAAGTTGATAAAAGTATGATTAAAATTCGCAGAGGTCAAATTAAAAAAGCTACGGTTATTTCTGTAGAAGACTCAGAAATAATAGCGAATATTGGTTATCAAGCAGATGCCATTTTGCCTTGGAAAGAGTATGGGGTAGACACAGTTGATAAGTCAGAAGTAAAAATAGGGGACGAATTCAACGTTAAGATTTTAAGAGTTGACGATGGTGATGGAAACGTACTTGTTTCTAAACGTGGTGCAGACAGCGAAGTTTCAAACGAAGAAATTACTAAAATGTTTAAAGACAAAGAAGTTATTTCGGTAAAAATTAAAGATGTAACTAAAGGTGGGCTTATCACTTCTGTTAAGGGAGCACGTGCTTTTATACCTGGTTCACAAGTCACAGATACATACGTTGAGGATTTATCTCACTATGTAGGCAAGACAATTGACGTTAACATCATTGAATTTGAACCAAACCAAAGAAAACTTATACTATCTGGAAAACAACTAGCACGTGCACGTCGTTCAAAAGAGCGTGAAGCAAGACTTTCACAATTAAATGAAGGTGATAAATGCCAAGGTGTAGTTACAAAACTTATGCCTTATGGAGCGTTTGTAAGTTTAGATGGAGTTGAAGGGCTTGTTCATAATTCTGATTTATCTTGGACTAGAATCAAACACCCATCAGATGTCGTAAAAGAAGGGGATAAAGTTGAAGTTACAATTCTTGCGGTAAACAAAGAAGATGGCAAAGTTTCATTAGCTATAAAAGATATCAACGGAGATCCTTGGCAAGTTAATGCATCTAATATAGAAGAAGGACAAGTTTTATCAGGAACAGTAATTAAATTTATGCCATTCGGGGCATTTGTTAGATTAGAAAGTGGATTAGAAGGTCTTGTTCATATTTCGCAAATTTGTTCAAAACGTATCAACAAACCAGAAGACGTTTTAACTCTTGAGCAAAACGTAGATGTGAAAGTTACTAAGATTGATAAAGAAGGTAAAAAAATCAGTCTAAGTATACTAGAAGCTGAAGGAAATATAGAATAGATTTTATACACTAACATTTTAGAGCTGCTTAAAACAGCTCTTTTATTTTATTGATACAAGGAGAGTGACTTTTTTGAGTTGGTTTAGTAAATTTTTTAAATCCAGAAAAAAAGACCTGTTATCATATGAACGTAACTACAGTAAAAAAGATATTGAAAACTTATTTGAAGGACTCAGAGCTAACTTCATTAAATTAAAGCGACAAGAAAAATATTTAGAGAGAGCCGAACACCTTAGAACATCTCTAGAAAAATATAATGAGCTTGATTCTAAAGACCAACATAAATTAAAAGCGTATGCCAGCCAATATAAAGAGGGAGTTGAGGAACGACAAAAACTTAATTCACGTCTAATTAGAAATAATCCATCTCTACAAAAACTTGTTCCTTATGAAGCAGAAATACCTGAACTTATATTAGAGCTTAGACATGTTGAAAATCAAATAAGAAGTTGTGAAAGCAATATAAAATATTTGCGTGAAGAAAAAGAAGAACTGATAGATGATAGAGAAATTTTAATTAGTGGCTATACATTTCTACGAAAATTTGGTATTGTATTTTTATTGCTTTTAGCACTAACGTTTTTGCTATTATTTACAATGCTACAAGTTTTGCGTGAAGATATTTGGATATATATCAGTTTGGTTTGTGCAGTTTTTATTATTTTTATGACGATGATACTATTTTCTAAAGAAAAGCTTGAAAAAGAAATTGATAAAAATGAACGGCTCCAAAAGAAAGCAGCAAAACTAATTAAAAAGTATCAAATTCATTATTTGCGACATAAAAGTTATATAGACTATGAGTACAAAAAATTTGGGGTGGATAGTGCAGATAAATTGCAAACATATTTTGATAGATATCTAAAAAACAAAGTTCATGAAATGAATTATAATAGATACGTGCAAAATATGGCACGTTCTGAACGTCAAATGGCAGGGATACTAAAGGCACAAAAGCTTGACTTTAGGACAATAGAAATCATTCAAGAATGGATGTTAGTTCCACATAAATTTGAAGAAGCAAAAAGCGTTGTTAGGGAACTTGAACATATTGAGAAGCAAAAACAAGGTCTTGTAGAATATGAGGAAGATTTGTATAAACAAGCACTGGCTTACGGAGAAACTGAAGAATACAAAGACATGGTTAGTGAACTACTTGAGGAGTATTATAGATGGACAGAAAGATACTCTAGTAAGGGAGGCGAGGCTTTATTGCACCAATAGGATTTATACTATTTTGTATAGGAATAATTATTGCTGTGTTTGCAAGACGTATAGTTGCAGGTAAAATAGAGCTTGATGAGCGTGATAAGCAAGAGTTTGAATTAATTATAGGGGGAGCGGTACTTGCGGTTAGACTTGCAGGTATCGTTACTTCGGCGTTAGGATTTTTATTTTTAATGATTGTAAGATAAAAGATGTTAAGGAGAGAGATATTTATGCTAGAAAAAATATATGACCCTAGCTTGGTGGAAGAAAAATTATATAAAAAGTGGATGGAAAGCGGGTATTTTCACGCAGAAGTAGACAAAACTAAAAAGCCATTTACAGTTATGATGCCACCGCCAAACATTACAGGGCAACTTCACATGGGGCATGCACTAAATAGTACAATTCAAGATATTTTGATTAGATGCAAAAGAATGCAAGGATACAACGTTCTTTGGATGCCAGGGACAGACCATGCAAGTATTGCAACTGAAGTTAAAGTTGTAAACAGATTACTTGAGCAAGGTACAACAAAAGAAGAACTTGGGAGAGAAGGATTTCTTGAAAAAGCTTGGGAATGGAAAGCAGAATATGGTGGAGCAATTACGGAGCAACTTAAAAAACTAGGCACGTCTTGTGACTGGGAGAGAGAAAGATTTACGCTAGATGAAGGTTTGTCAAGTGCGGTTGAAGAAGTTTTCATAAAATTGTATGAAAAAGGATATATATACAAAGGAGCTAGAATGATAAACTGGTGTCCAGTGTGTCAAACGAGCATTTCAGATGCTGAAGTTGAACATGAGGAGATGGACGGCAAATTTTATCACCTAAAATATCCTGTGCTTGATAGCGACACTACGCTGATTCTTGCGACAACTCGCCCTGAAACTATGCTTGGGGATACGGCAGTTGCGGTAAATCCTGAAGATGATAGATACAAACATTTGATAGGTAAAGTGGTTAAATTACCGCTTACAGATAGAACAATCCCGATTATTGCTGATGATTATGTGGATAAAGAATTTGGAACAGGAGTAGTGAAAATTACGCCGTTTCATGACCCAAATGACTTTGAAGTTGGTAGACGACACAATTTAGATGAAATATGTGTTATGAATGATGATGGAACTATGAACCAACATGCAGGGAAATATGAAGGGCTTGACCGCAAAGATGCACGAAAACAAGTTATTGCAGATTTAGACAGTCTAGGGTTACTTCACAAAATTGAAGACCATAAACACAACGTTGGGACGCATGACCGCTGTAAAAATGTTATTGAACCGATGGTTAAAGCACAGTGGTTTGTGAAAATGGAAGAAATGGCAAAGCCAGCAATTGAAGCAGTTCGTTCTGGAGAGCTAAATTTTGTTCCACAACGATTTGGAAACACGTACCTTAGATGGCTTGAAAACATTAGAGATTGGTGTATATCAAGACAACTTTGGTGGGGTCACCGAATTCCCGCATACTATTGTACAGAGTGTGGTGAAGTAGTTGTTTCACGTGAGAAACCAACTGCGTGCAAAAATAGTTGTTGTAAATCGGTAGAGTTTGTTCAAGATGAGGACACTTTAGACACATGGTTTAGTTCGGCGTTGTGGCCATTTTCAACGTTAGGTTGGCCAGAGAAAACAGAAGAACTTGAACATTTTTATCCTACAAGTGTGCTTGTTACAGCTTATGATATAATTTTCTTCTGGGTTGTACGAATGGCATTTTCGGGGATAGAACAACTTGGAGAAATTCCTTTTAAAGATGTATTAATTCATGGGCTTGTTAGAGCGGCTGATGGTCAAAAAATGAGTAAATCACTTGGCAATGGTATTGACCCGCTTGACGTAATTGAAAAATATGGTGCAGATGCTCTTAGATTGACGTTGGTTACGGGGAACGCCCCAGGAAATGACATGCGTTTTTATTTTGAGCGTGTTGAAGGAAATAGAAACTTTGGAAATAAGTTGTGGAATGCAGCAAGATTTATTTTGATGAACTATGAAGGCGAAAATATAGATTTGGACGTGTTCCCAACAACTCTTACAGCGGCAGACAAATGGATACTATCAAAAGTAAATAAGCTTGCACAAGAAGTTACAGAAAACATTGATAAATATGAGCTTGGAATTGCGGTTCAAAAAGTTCATGACTTTGCTTGGGAAGAATTTTGTGACTGGTATATAGAAATGGTTAAACCAAGACTATACAACAAAGAAGATACAACTAGAGAAGCTGCACTATACACTTTAAAAACTGTTATGATACAATTTTTGAAATTACTACACCCATTTATTCCGTTTGTGACAGAAGAAATTTTTATGGGTCTACAAGATAAAGAAGAAAGTATTATGGTTTCGGCTTGGCCAACATATAAAGATGAGTGGAACTTTGAAGTTGAAGAAGAAGAAATTGAGCAAATTAAAACGGCTGTTAGACAGATGAGAGCAGTGCGTACAGAGATGAACGTACCACCGTCTAAAAAAACTAACGTTTATGTTGTGTCAGAAGATGAAAAAATTAGAGATACTTTTGTGCGTGGAACAGTATTTTTTGCAACTCTTGGATTTGCATCACAAGTTATAGTTCAGGCTACAAAAGATAGCATAGATGATGATGCAGTTTCGATTGTTATACCAAATGCTACAATTTATATTCCGTTTGCAGAACTTGTTGACATCGAAAAAGAAATTGCGAGACTTCAAAAAGAGAAACAAAAATTTGAAGGCGAAATTAAGCGAGTTGTTGGAAAATTATCTAACCAAGGCTTTGTTGCAAAAGCACCTGCAAGCTTAATTGAAGAAGAAAAAGAAAAGCAACAAAAGTATGAGGCTATGCTTGAAGAAGTAAATGAACGAATAAAAAACTTATCAAAATAATTAACATCTAGGGGCGTCTAAAGCGTCCCTAAAATTAAAACGAATATTCAAGGGGAGATTTTGTATGAAAATTGTAGTTGGGTTAGGTAACCCTGGTCTAAAATATTTAGGCACACGACATAATATAGGGTTTGATACCGTAGATTATGTTGCACATCATCTAAATATAAACATGGATAAAAACAAGTTTAAATCAATTGTTGGTGAAGGTGTAGTAAATGGAGAAAAAATAATTTTAGCTAAACCGCAAACGTATATGAATTTGAGTGGTGAAGCTGTAATTCAAATGTTAAATTGGTATAAAGCCGATGTTTCAGACTTATTGATAATATATGATGATATTTCTTTGGAAGTTGCACAACTACGCATAAGAAAAACTGGTAGTGCTGGGGGGCATAACGGTATAAAAAGTATTATAAGTCAAATAGGAACTCAAGATTTTCCACGCCTAAAAATAGGCATCGGACAAAAGCCTAAACAATGGGATTTGGCTGACTATGTTCTTGGAAAATTTGACGATAAAGAGTTTGACGAACTTAAAGACAAAATGCCTACAATTAAAGAAATAGTAGAAAACTTTGCCACAAAAGATATTGATACGATTATGAACAGGTATAACAAAAAGACTGGCAGGTGATATAGTGAAAAACAATAAAATTGCAGAGCCATTAAGCAAGTTGGCAAATTGGGATAGTTTTATACACACTTACACTAAAGAAAAAACAGGGGCGGTTGTAGGTACAATTGACCACATAAAAGCCCAAGTAATGCAAGCTATAGCAAATAAAATTACTATAAATCCGATAATAATTGCCCCTACAGAGCAGGAGGCAAAATTTTTGCATGAGGATTTTAAATACCTATACGATGAACATAAAGTATATTTGTACCCAAGTAGAGATATACTCTTTTATAATGCAGACGTTCATAGTACAGACATTACTGCTGAACGTATACGGATATTAAATGAAATTGTGCAAAATAAAGATGTTATTGTTATAACGACGGCTGAAGCGTTATTAAACCCGCTATCTACAAAAGAAAACTTTACAAAGTATACAACTAAATTATCTGTAGGTGACATTATAGATATAGAGACTATTGCAAAACATTTAATGAAAGTTGGATATGAGAGAGCAACTAAAGTTGAGGCTATAGGTCAATTTGCAGTTCGAGGCGGGATTTTAGATATTTTTTCGCCAATAAATATGTTGCCAGTAAGAATTGAACTTTTTGATGATGAAATTGACTCAATACGCCGTTTTAGTGCATTGACACAGCGTTCTATTGATAAAGTCGAAGCTGTAAATATTTACCCAAATCAAGAAGTTATAGTTGAAGGACTAAAAAATTCTATACCTATAATAAAAGAAGACCTTGACAAAGTTATAAAAAGGCTTAGACTAGAGAATAAGAAGGAAGCAGCAATTAGACTTTCAGATAATGTGCAAGAAGATATTGAGTTTATTTTAGAAGATATATCGTCTAAGGGGCTAGAGCTTTATACGCCCTACACAAACACACAAACAGTTACGCTGTTAGATTATTTTCCAAAACAGACACCGATATTTATTTCTGAAGCTCAAAAATGCCAAGATAGATTAGAAAGAGTTTTTTATGAGTATGAGGAAAGTATAAAAGATA
>MDSP01000172.1_pt1 | contig 14707 bp, 16 predicted proteins | sample 1005811 | NCBI WGS metagenome assembly MDSP01 (sample SAMN05526596, study PRJNA338239) | gut metagenome | isolation source: stomach gut content | host: Naso elegans | place: Saudi Arabia: Red Sea | collected 2011-04
AAAAATTAACGGATAGAAAAAAATACGCTTATCCCCTTGTTATAGTACAAACAAAGATGATATAATAAATTCGTAAATTATTATATTGGAGGTTAATATGTTAAAAGAACGTAGAAGTGTAAGGAAATATAAAGATGAAATAGTGCCTAAAGAAGTTATGGATAAAGTTATGGACTCTGCAAGATATGCTCCTTCTTGGGGTAATACACAAGTTGCAAGATATACATTAGTTACTGACCCAGACATTATAAAAGCGTTAGCTGAAAGATGTGTGAAAAAATTTGTTTACAACGTTAAAGTGTTAGAAAATGCAAAAAACGTAGCAGTTTTAAGCTATGTGCAAGGTAAAAGTGGAGCATTTGAAGCAGACAAAGCGAAAGCTATGGGTCTTGGTAACGGCGGTTATGTAACTGATAAAGGCTCTGACTGGGAAATCTTTGATGCTGGCATTGCATGTCAGACATTTTGTTTAGCTGCGCATGAACAAGGTGTAGGTACTTGTGTTATGGGTGTTATCGACTCTGACAATATTGCTGAAGCTATTGCGTTACCTAATGGCGAAACAGTTGCAGCTCTTATCCCTTATGGCTATCCTGCGGAAGAACCAAAGCCTACTCCTAGACTTAGTGTAGAACAAATTACTCGTTATATTTAATAAGCATAGTTTTCAGGGGAAAGGGACTTAGTCCTTTGCCCCAATTATATTACTGAATTTCTTGTAGCCCCATCAATAAGGTTTGGAAATTTTCTTGATTGTGTATATTATCTTGGAAATCAGTTTGAGCAGCAGTGGTAAATCGTTTTATAGCTGGTGTTTGGCTAGTCGCTTGATATAACTGATAAGTTTCTTCTTTAAGTGCATCAGTTATAGGCAAATCAACTGATGCATATATAGCACGTTTGCAAGCAGTAATTGATTCCGATGGAAATTGTGCTATTCTATTTGCCCGCTCATATACATATAAACCAATTTTATCAGGGTCTAATGCTTTGTTTATAGTGCCTAAAGCTTCAGCCTCATCGGCATTAAAGTCTTTTGCGCTTAATATTATTTCTAAAGCTTTACCCAGTCCAACTTGACGAGCCATTCTGGCTGCGCCCCCACCACTAGGCAATATTCCCATTCCAACTTCCATTTGCATAAAAATTGCTTTGCCGCGAGCCGCAAATCTCATATCGCATGCTAATGCAAACTCATGCCCGCCGCCGCGCGCATATCCTTCAATTTGTGCAATAGTTGCCTGAGGCACTTTGCTAATTCTCTCAAGCACACGTGCTAAATCATCTAATACTATTTCATCACGAGGTACTGGCTTTGTAGACATATTTTTTAACATATTAATATCTGCATGCGCTATAAAAAATTCTGGATTAGCGGATTCAAATATAACTACTTTAACAGTTTTATCTTGTTCTAACTCTCCAGCCAATTTATCTAAATCATCAATCATAGGTTGACCTTGAATTTTGCCGATAAAACAGGAAAATATTATGACAATGACTATGAAGAATTTGCACAGCCTCATTCTTTCGCATTAAATAAAGAAAATCGTATCAACTTAATTAATGTTATGGATGATATTATTGAACGTATTAAATAAGATTAACCCACAGCAGGTTATAGTTTTAGATTAAATTACGAAAAGCTAGATTAGCATTTAACTTATATGAAATTGTATGCAAATGAGTTATAATAAGATTAGGAGAAAATAATTATAAGTGGAGGGTCTAATGAGAGAACGCACAGAAGAAATCTTAATCTTATTAAATAATAGCGAATTAACTTTAGATGGCTTACAAGCAAAATATACTCTTTCTGAACGCACAATAAAAAATGATATAGCAGAGATTAACGAATTTTTATCATACAATAACTTACCCAAAATTTACATTACGTCTACAGGAACAATTAAGTTCACTGAAAGTATTAATACTAGCTTATTATCAGATGCTCTAAAGGGTCTAGATATATATACCTATAAGCTTAACTCTACGCAGAGAAGCCTGTATATCCAAATATTTATGTTATGGCACAATACTAATTTAACAATGAAAGACTTTGCAACTCAGTTAGAAGTTAGCAGAATTACAATATTAAACGATTTTAACATTGCTAAAGAGAAGTTGGAACAACACGGAGTTGCGGTAATTTCTGAAACTGGAAGAGGAATTTATGTTAATTGTTACACCACTAAACGAATAAAGTTATTGGTGCACTTACTAATTCCATTTATAAACTTAGCTGATAAAAGATTTTTTTCTAAATATTTATTAGAGAAATTAAATATAGCATATAATTTTGGAGAGATTTATTTATTAACAAAAATTTTTTTAAATGAAAAAAGGCTAATGGCTCCAGAAAGTGCTATATATCATATAAGTGTTTATATATTTATTCTAATTAATACGTCACATCTTAATACGGAAGATTGTCCAGCAACTTTTAACTATACTCAAATCGAAGATTTAGTATTTTATATAGAAAATAAGTTACAAATCGTGCTATCTAAATCTTTTCCTAAAATGTTTAGGCATTATTTATATAGCACTGAACTTATTTTAGTTATAAGAACTATTGATAAATTAGAGTTATATCAAATAGTAACTTATTTTTTGTATAATATTGATCAGGAATTTAATTTATTGCTACATAAAGATACTTTACTTATACAAGCTTTAGTACTACATCTACATAATATTAAGTCCTGGGATGAATTAGAGTTTGATTTTTTAGATATCAAAGAACTTGCTTTTAATTATGATATATTATTAGAAGCAGTTAATTCCAAAATATACATAATCGAAAAGTACCTACTTTGTGCTACTAGTGAAATTGTGAAAAATTCTATTATAATACACATCTATACTTCTATCATGCGACTTAATAAGCATTTAGCAAAATGTTCAGTGATTATAGTGTGTCCTGGTAGTACTGCGCTTAGTAAGTATTTAGAAATGCAGATAAAAAATTATTTTGATTTTAATATTGTAGGTGTATATTCCACAAATGACATTAAGTATCAATTAGTTGCACTACCAAAAATAGATTTTATACTCTCGGTAGTGGAGCTAGGTAATATAGATATAAGATATCTTAAGCTGAGTCCTAAATTAACTATTCAGGATATGATTGCTATACAAAAAATATCATTGGAATTTCAAGTACAACATTATATTACGACCAATGTAACTGCAATTTCTAATACAAATGATTTTCTTAACTCTAATAAAACAGGAATAGGACAACTTTTAAAAAAAGAACATATTATATTTGATAGTTCTACCTCAAGATGGGAAGATAATATTAAATTAGCAGGACAGATTTTATTGGATAGACAATATATAACCCAACAATTTATTGATAAGTCCATACTCAATGTAAAAGAATATGGAGATTATATTATTTTAGGGCAAAATGTAGCAATAGCACACGCTTCTAAGGATAATGGAGTATATCAGGATGGACTTAGCTTATTAATTTCACATCAAGGTATAGTATTTTCTGGTGGGGATAGGTTAGTAAATTTTTTATTTTTCTTTGCTACCACTGGAGAAGTAGAATATATTGAGTTATTAGATGAAATTGTGGAAATCGGTATGAGAGAGGCCTATCAAAATAGCCTGTTGCAAATGGATGTGGAGCAAGTATATAAAACGTTGTGTTATAAATAAAACACAGAATGGTAATCATAATATGGTTACCATTTTTTGTATGCATTTATGTAAGTAACCTTGCATTAATAAAATTATGAATTCCCTTAATACTATTGTGAGATATAGATAGTAACTTAGTAAAAAAATTTCCATTCTTCGGAAAAATACTTGACTTGATACCAAATTTGTAAATGTTATAATAAAAATATATCAAATAGTTGATAGTCAAAAGGAGGTGGATTATGTATTTTAAAGATAAGCTAGCGATTTTTCATTTGGAGGTTGCCAATCAAACTGAATTATTTAACGTGATGAGTAATGAGTTACGTAAAAATGGTTATGTAAAGGAAAGTTTTCTATCAGCGATTATAGCTCGTGAAGAAGAATATCCAACAGCACTTTTTATAAATGATACAGGTTTTGCAATTCCTCACACAGATTCAGCGCATGTAAATAATTCGCAAATTTGTTTTGCATCTTTAAAAAATCCTATTCAATTTAGCAGTATGGTAGACAAAGATGATAAAATAGAGGTGAATTTAGTATTTATGTTAGCTATGCATAAACCGCATGAACAAATTGATACTTTACAAAACTTAATGGAACTATTTCAAAATGAGCCAATAGTTGCTAGATTAAAAGAGTGCTGTACTCAAGCAGAATTTGAAGATATTTTAAAAGATGGAAATTTAATTAACTGATACGGGGGAATTTATTATGGACTCTATTGTGCAAGGGTTTGAGTGGTTTATTGGATTAGGCTCAACAGTATTTCTGCCATTAATTATTTTTGCAATAGGTATTATATTTGGTTTAAAACCAACGCAATCAATAATTTCGGGGATTACAGTTGGGATTGGTTCTATTGGTTTAGGTTTAGTATTAGACTTACTATCTGGAACGTTAGGAACAGCTATACAAAAAATGGGAACAGAATATGGTAGTTCACTTAGCATTATGGATATAGGTTGTGGAGTGGGAGGACCATTGGCATTTTCAACTGCAATTGGCATTTTACTTATCCCTATTTCACTGATATTAAACTTTGTTTTTATAATGTTAGGATTAACAAAGACATTAAATGTGGATATTTGGAACTTTTGGTTTGGCGGATTTTTAGGATTAATAGCTTACGCAGTATCAGGCTTATTCTGGGTAGGAATATTAGGTTCAATTGTTGCTGTAATTATTCAATGGTTACTAGCGGACTTATTTCAAGAAAAAGTAAGTGAATTTTTTGGATATCCAGGAATTGCAATTTCACATATGATGGCGCTTTCAGGAGTATTGTTTGCAATCCCTATGAACTGGATATTTGACCGTATTCCAGGCTTAAATAAAATTGATGCTAATGCAGAAACTTTAACTAGAAAATTTGGTGTATTTGGCGATACAGTTGTTATGGGGTTAATAATTGGTATAGTAGTAGGTATTTTCTCTGGCTATGACATTTCTGGAATTGGTACACTTGGTATGTCAACTGCGGCAGTTATGAAGATTATGCCAAAGATGGTAGCAATGTTTATGGAAGGGTTAATGCCAATAGCTGAAGCGGCACGTGAATTTACAAGTAAAAAACTTAATGGGAAGCAAGTTAATATTGGTATGGATGCGGCGTTAACTGTAGGGCATGCAACTGTTATTTCAACTGCTTTATTAATGGTGCCTATTTCTTTAGTGCTTGCTTTAATTTTACCTGGAAATGCTGTTTTACCATTTGGAGACTTGGCATTCTTTATGTTTGGAATATGCTTGATGATTCCTTACTTTAATGGAAATATTGTACGTTCATTAATCGGGTGCTCATTTTACCTAGTAACTATGTTATATATGTCAACGTGGTTAGCACCTGTAATTACACAAGTATTTGCACTTGCACAATACGATATTGGAAGCATTGATTTAGTAACATCTGTATTATGCGGTATCTGGCCTGTAGGACTATTTGTTGTAGTATTAAATGCTGTTGGCTGGGTAGGATTAGTTGGATTAGCTGTTATTGCTATTGGCCTTCTTGTCTATATTAATAAAATTAAAGCTGCTGGAATTGCTGAAGTTGTTGAATAAAAAATTGTAGTATTTAGTATATCAATTAAATTAGTATAATAACAAATTGGAGGAATTTATATGAAAACATTATTGGTAATTTGTGGTGCAGGCCACGCAACATCTACTATCGCAGTATCTAAAATTAATAAATGGTTAGCGGCAGAAGGTTTAACTAATGAAGTAAAAATCGTTCAATCTAAGATTGCGGATGAATTAAATCGTATTGACCAGTATGACGCAGTAGTTTCAACAACAATAGTACCAGACTCAATTAAAGATAAAGTAATCAATGGATTGGCATTATTAACTGGAGTTGGCGTGGATGGAGTATTTGCAAATATTAAGACTAATTTAGAGGTATGATTATGAGCATATTTCATGGGGATTTTCAACTTCAAACTATAATGGGTAGAGTATCATACCATGACATTAGTGAGCAAATCAAAGAGATAGTTAGTAAGAGCGATATTAAAGATGGTATTATTACAATATCATCTGCTCATACTACATGCTCTATGTTCTTTGATGAGACTATGCATGATGTAAATTACTTTGGTGATGATTTTCTACATGTAGATATTAATAACGTAATGGATAAAATAGTACCAAAGATGACTAGCGAAAATCAGTATAACAGCCCTGGGCCTAAGCATATAGAGTTTGGATTAAGTTTAAGCGACCCAAATTATCCAGCTCATAAATGGACTATGTTAAATACTGATGCTCATATTCGCTCATCTATGTTTGGCTCTCCATCACTTACTTTTATTATTAAAGATAGTCAAATCTTATTAGGTGCACTTGGCAAAGTATATTTTGTTGATTGGGACCATTTAAGAGAAAGAACTAGAAATGTAAATGTGATTGTTATGGGTGAAAAATAATAGTTATACAGAAAGGAGTTTACATATGGATTTAGCTCCATCGCTATTAAGCGCTAATATGTTAAACTTAGAAAATGAATTAAATGCTTTAGTAAAATCAAATGTTAAATATCTTCATATTGATGTAATGGATGGCAGTTTTGTCCCTAATATGGGATTTGGGCCTACTATGGTTAAAGATATTAAAAATAATTTTGAGCTTATTTTAGATTGCCACTTGATGACTAATAAGCCCGAAAATTTAGTGGAGCTGTTTGCAACTGCTGGTGCTGATATTATTACAGTTCATGCTGAAGCGACTCAACATATTTATCATGTAATTCAAAAGATAAAATCACTAGGATGTAAGGCAGGGATTGCAATTAATCCTGGAACACCAGTTACTTATATAGCACCGTTACTTAATATAGTTGATTTGGTTTTGGTTATGACTATAAATCCGGGAATTAGTGCACAAGAATTTATTGCGGATACAATTGATAAGGTAAGTGAATTAGTTTACATTAGAACATCTAAAAATTATAACTTTTTGATTGAAGTAGATGGCAGTGTAAGCAATAAAACAATTGGATTTTGTAAAGGAATTGATATTGCTGTAGCTGGTAGGTATATTTTTAATGGAGATATAGCGATGAATGTGCAATCATTGATAAAGGAAAGTGAACTAGCATGGAAATAAAATCTAATATTATTAAAATTTTAATGGAACTACAAGATAATTCTAGTGTATTAAATGAAGATGAGCTGCAAAGGGTTGTTAAATTAATTACACAGTCTAACCAAGTGTTTTTAAATGGCAAGGGGCGTAGTGGCTTAGTTATTAAAGCTTTTGCAAATAGGCTTTTGCATCTTGGGATTAATTCTCATATTATAGGTGATATATCAACTCCACGAGCCAATGCAAATGATTTGTTAATTATAGGTAGTGGATCGGGAGAAACCGGAAGTCTAATAGAATTAGCAAAATCGGCTAAAAAGTTAAATATGACTGTGGTAGTATTTACTACTGCAAATATGTCTACATTAGCTAAACTGGCTGATAACTATGTAGTTTTGCCTGGCATTACTAAATTTTCACAAGCAGATTGCGTAAATCTTCAACCTATGGGCAGTGGTTTTGAGCAATTATTATTTATTACTTTGGATGCTATAATTTTAGAATTAATAACAGTTATGAATTTATCACCTGAATTTATGAAGGGTAATCATGCTAATCTAGAGTAATATTAAACTTATTCATTATAAACTAAAGTTCTATTATTAGGTAACATATATATAAACACTACAGCTTTATTAAACAAGGTTGTAGTGTTTTTTATTTTAGACGCTTAATATTGATCTGAGAAATTTAAATTTTGTTAATGGATAAAGTTATTAGTTAAAATATCTCGCTTAAATAATAGATTGCCTTCTCTTACAGACATGAGTGCATCTGCTCTATTTCTTATAGCATCAAAATCATTAGTAGCATTTAACACTATAAAGTTTGCATTATTACCGACTTTTAATACATATGACTTTTCAATTCCCATAGTTTTTGCACCATTTATACTAATTAAGTCCAGTGCATTATTACAGTATTCACTGGAGGTAAGCTGACAAATGTGTATACCCGCATCTAACACATACATAAGGTTACCATTGCCCAGAGGATACCAAGGGTCACATATAGAATCTTGAGCAAAACACACATTTATTCCAGCATCATATAATTCTTTTACCCTGGTTAACCCCCGACGTTTGGGATATGAATCAAATCTGCCTTGCAAATGAATATTTTCAGTTGGACAGGAAATAAAATTAAGTTGGGATTGTTTTAATAAATTAAAAAGTTTAAAGGTATAAGCATTATTATATGAACCCATAGCACAAGTATGACTAGCAGTAATTTTATGTGAAATCCCATTTGATAACCCTTCATATGCTAGCACTTCCAGAAATCTGGACATTTCATCATCAGTTTCATCGCAGTGAATATCCACCATCTTATCATATTTGATAGCAAGTTGTACGGCTTTTTTTACAGATTTATTTCCTAATTCTTGAGTATACTCAAAATGAGGAATAGCTCCAACTACGTCTGCGCCCATAAGCAGTGCTTCTTCAACTAATTTATCACCATCTTTAAAGGAGTACATACCTTCTTGTGGAAATGCTACTATTTGCATATCCACGATACTAGCATATTCTTTTTTTACTTCTAGCAAAGCTTTAAGACAAGTTAAATTTGGGTCGGTAACGTCAACATGAGTTCTTATATATTGAGTACCACCTAGTATTTGTTCGTTTATACCCAGTTTTGCTCTTTTTTTTACCTCATCAATTGACAGCTGACTTTTGGAATCTGACCAACTGGCTATGCCATCAAATAGAGTGCCAGTCTTATTCTCACCAAAGCTACTAGATGTGAACACATAATCTAAATGAATGTGCGGGTCACAATATGGTTCTAATGTCAATTTACCATTTAAGTCTATAACCTCGGTGTTGACATTGTATGGAGTATGACTACAACTATTGTTAATAGAAATAATTTTCCCATCCTCCACTAGTATATCTTTCAGCATTGGTTCATTGCGTAATTGCGCATTTTTAAATACCTTCATAACTCCAACTCCTATCTGTTTTCAGTACGTATTTCAATAATTTCTTTAATAATATACATACTAAGGGTTAATATAATCATAAATATGGCAGCCACAGCTAGGCTAGGGTCTATATTAGTTCTAATATTTTCCCACATTACCATTGTTAATGTTTTAGTATTGGCACCTGATACAAAAGTAGTTACTACCACTTCATCTAGAGAGGTAACAAATGTAAATAACATTGAGGAGACTAAAGATGACCGAACAGTAGGGAGGGTAATTGTAAAAAATGTTTTTAGAGGTGTCGCGCTCATGCTCATTGCAGCCAGCTCTAAATTTTCGTCCACATTTGCAAGCCCCGACAACATTGTTACAAATACCATTGGAATGCCAAGTAAGACATGAGCAAAGATAATGCCTATAAATGAGTTTGTTAAACCCACTACAGCAAATGAATTGTATAATGAAACCCCTACTACAATTACAGGAACTACCATAGGTGCTATCATTATACTCATAAAGAGTGACTTCCCCTTAAAGTTAAACTTGTTCACAGCTACAGCAGCCATCGTACCTAATATGGTAGCAATAATCGCTGATACTAATGCTATACCAATACTTCTTTGTAAGCCCACTACCCACTCTGAATTAGCAAAAAATTTTTCAAACCATTTTAGTGAAAACTCCTCTATAGGATACTTAAAGTAATTTACAGAAGTAAATGCCTGTGGAATAATAATGATGGCTGGGAAAATCATAATAAATATTAATATACATGCATAAAGCTTAATCATATGCTTACCTCCTTTCTACTTAGACTTAATAAATATATTACCAACCAGCTTAGAAGCAATTGCCACTATAACAAATACAATAATAAGCAGTTGCACTGATAATGCGGCAGCTAAGCTAGAATTAAAGCTATTCATGTTTTGTTCTATAATATTTGAAATCATCATGTTGTTAGGTCCACCTAATAATGCAGGTGCAATATAAAATCCTAATGATAATACAAATACCATAAGGGAGCCTGAAAAAATTCCTGGTAATGATAACGGTAAAAATACGTCTTTAAATGCTGTACGAGGTTTAGCACCCATACCAATTGCCGCAGTAATTAAGGTTTGGTTAATCCCTTCCATATTAGATTGCAAGCTTAAAAACATATATGGTAATAGTATATGGGTCATGCTTATATAAACTGCTGTTGAAGTATACATAAACTCTAACGGTTCAGCCGTAATATGAAAGAACATTAGAAATTGATTAAGTATCCCATTAGTTTGCAAGATAATTTGCCATGCAAATATCCTAACTAACATACTTATCCAGTAAGGTATTAATATACCAGCAGTTATTAATCTCTTTATTAAGCTATTATTTATGCATACGGATAAATAGGCAACAGGATATGCTAGTAGTAGTGCCATGAGAGTTACAATACATGCTGTCTTTAAGGTATTATACAAAACTGTTAAATACAGTGGTTCGGTAAAAGCTTTAATATAATACTCTATTGTAAATCCATTGCTATCAATAAAACTCTTTTTGAGTATGCCAGATAAAGGTACTAACAATGTAAATGAAACAAATATTAAAGGTATCAGCATAATCAGCCATTTTAAATTTTCCACTTGGGCTATCTTTGAATTGGTTTTCATTATTTATCACCTTTCCATAGTGAACAGTGGTCAGTGAATTTCCTAACCACTGTTCATTTCTATTAACAATAATTAGTTTAGAAGTAACCAAGCATTAAACCTTTCTTCTATATCTGCTAAGTTTTCAGCCCAATATTCATTATCTAGGTAAAGTTCTGTTGATAATTGTTCAGCGGATTGACCTAAAGATACTTTTAGCTCATCACTCATTAATGCTACTGCGTCTGGGTTAGTAGAACCATAAGGCATTTGAAGCGAAAAAGCATATTGCTGTTGTGCTGCACTGATAAATTCGATAAACAGCATAGCGTTTTCTAAGTTAGGTGCATTTTTTGGAACTACCCATCCAGCTGATATCATTATGCCTTCCGTATATGTCATATCAACCGGTGAACCTTCTTCGGCTGCCATAGCAATACGACCACTCCAAGCTAATGCAAAATCTGCTTCGCCTGTTGCTAGCATTTGAGATGGCTCAGCTCCTCTGCTCCACCAGATTACACTATCTTTAATGGTGTCCAGCTTATCAAAGGCACGGTCTAGGTCTAATGGGTATAAGTCATCTTTAGATACTCCATCAGCTAGTAACGCCGCTTCTAATACTGTAACAGGATATTGCCATAGTGCCCTTTTGCCAGGATATTGCTCAATATCAAAAAACTCAGACCAGTTAGATGGTGATGTATCTGCTGTGTATTTATCTGTATTCCAAGCTATAACGGATGTGTAAATTTCTGCACCCATTACATACTCTAGTTGAACCTCAGGGTCAATTTGAGTGGTGATAACATCATAATCCATAGGCTCTAAGTATCCATTGTTCCCCGCATAAACGCCCCAGTATGCATCGCAATTCATTACATCCCATTCAGTAGTATTATTTTCGACCATTGATATTAATTTTGCGTAATCAGATGGTGTCACAACCGTAACTTGAATACCTGTTTCTTCTTCAAATGCATTAAAGTTTGCTGTTATACGGGCATCAGTGTTGGCACCCCCCCAGTCTACAACCACTATTTGGCCAGCAGCAGTATTGCTATTAGAATTTGCCCCGCAACCAACTAAACTTAAAGCTATTCCCCCAAATATAAGGCTTATTGCCATTTTAAATTTCATATGACTCTCCTTTCTATTATATAGCGTTTAACATAACTCCCTTTTCTTGTTGATATATAGTAATTGCAAAGTTAGGGTTAAAATAAAACTCTAACTCTTTATCTACGCTATAATCTATAAATGCTTCTGGTGTTAATCTGATGGTAAGCATAGTCTTATCCCTAGTTTCTACAACTACACTAACGCTTTCGCCTAAATACACATGACTTATTATTTTACCTTTAAAGACATTAACATTGCTATTAGGTTGTTTAGCTAGGTGAATGGCTTCCGGACGTACGGCAACCAATACATTTGGCAGATGAAACTTTCTTTTATCTTCACATTCTTCCACTCTAATAGGTTTATCGCTAAGCGCAGTATTGACTAATGTAACTAACTTGCCATTTTCTTTAAACATATTCCCCACTATGCCCTCGATTAAGTTTGTGCTACCCATAAATTCAGCTACAAATCTAGTTTCAGGATTATTGTATATTTCTTGTGGAGTAGAACATTGCTGTACTACCCCATGACTCATAATACAAATTTTATCAGACATAGTTAATGCTTCTTCTTGGTCGTGAGTTACACTGATAGTTGTAATTCCTAGTTCTTGTTGTATTCGTTTAATCTCAAACTGCATTTCATGTCGCAAGTTTTTATCTAGTGCACCTAGGGGCTCATCTAGTAAAAGTAGTGGTGGTTTATACACGATAGCACGTGCTAAGGATACTCTTTGTTGTTGTCCGCCAGATAACTGTTTAGGATACCGTTTTTCCATGCCATTAAGTTTTACTAGGTTGATAATCTCGCTGACCATCTGTCTTTGTTCAGTCTTAGGTATTTTTCTTAATTTTAATGGATATGCAATATTTTCCTCAACTGTCATATGAGGAAAAAGAGCATAATTTTGAAATAACATTCCGATATTACGTTTATACGCTTTTAAGTTACCTACATCTTGATTATTAATGATGATGTTTCCTGTAGTACACTCTTCAAAACCAGCTATTATTTTAAGTAGCGTTGTCTTACCAGAACCACTAGACCCTAATATAGTTAAGAACTCCCCACGTTCCGCCTCTAAATTTACGTTTTCTAGTGCTTGAAAATTTCCATAATACTTGCCTACATTTTTAATTTTTACGCTTTGCCCTATTTTGTCCATTAGCAATCTCCCTTCCCATCCATAAAAATAGAAAAGGTGCCAAGTAGATTTTATCCACTTGACACCTTTGTCATTTACGATATGTTATAGTTTATCAGTTTAACATGTCCATGTCATTATATTTGAGATACAAATAAAATGCATTTATTTGTATTGTGTTAAGTGTAGTATTAATTTATACTGGATAATATAAGTACTCTAGGAGGTAGTAAGCATGAAGAAAAAGTATTTTTTAAATCAATTAACATGGAAAGAATTTGATACACAAATAAATGATATATTAATTTTGCCTGTAGGAGCAACAGTGCAAAAGTAGCACGCACTAATTGCCAGAAATGACGCAGTAAGTCCTTTTTTTGTCCAGATGTCCAGTCCAATTGTTATTCTGCATGCTGTGCTAAGTCTATCTTTAAATTTCTGTTTATCATGACTGTAAATTTTGCCAGTTAAGTTGTTTATTTTTGTTTTTCCGGGGTACAGTCAGTCTCTTGTCAATATTCTCCATCATTAGGATAAAGTCTTCATCTTCAATAATTCGAGCAGGGAGACCAGTGCGTCCAATCCACTGTGCGATTGCTTTTTCCTTTACAGCTTGTTCTGATGAGTCTGGTTTGTATTTAGAGATGGAGGAGAAGGCAGCTGAAATAGTTATCTGGGACCTCTCATTGTGTGAACCAGTTTTTTTTCCCAAAGATTAGTCTCCGGGATCTGAGAAAAAATAAGAATAGATGCAGTTAATCTCTATGTAAGCCTCCTAAAGGCCTACATATACATTTACAGACCTGTTTATCATTCTTTTGAAGAAAAAAAAAAAAAGTAATCCTGTTAGTGCTCCCCCTTTTTAGTAAACATACCCGTAATCTAATTGCATGTATTTCTCTTTATCTTAAAAGGAAAAATTTACATTTTTTGTATCCTAACAACAAAATCCCCTTACATGTAATCTGTTACCTCCCAAACCTTGTAAGTTGTAAAAACAAATACTGTCATTAAGATCACACTGGTGCTGAAACAATTAATCCATTACTGCGCCTACGTGGCCTTTGAGCTAAAAAATCATACATAAATATCTTCCAAATAAATAACGTCATTTTAGAGACAGTTTGACAGTAATGACATGCAAATGTCATGATCACGGCTTGCCAGTAATCTTCCTCTGGTAACGTTAAAGACAAGTTACTGAGATCAGATACAACATAATTAAGAATTGTCCAAATAAACAAACTCACAGGCGTTACAGCAACAACACAATGGGCAAATTTAAACACATGGGGGAACAGGTCGGAAAAGCCTCCATGGATTTTCCCCATGTGTTTCACTCGAACAAGAGGACGTTAAATGATAAAGTAATACACTTGTCCGAGCAAGAAGTTTAGTAGTACTGGGCAAGCTAACGTTATCTGTCAGCCCAGCATGGCTCTCTCTCTCCCGAGGCCTGAGGCTAATTCATTGATGGTAACTAGGTAACCCAGCCCAGCCAGCGCCATTAACCTGAATGCCAGGTTCATTTGAAATTTAGCTGTTGTGACAGTAAAAAAACTTCTTTTGCGAGAAAAACTGGCTTCCAGCTAGGCTAGGGTAAACCAAGGCGAGATTCCCGCG
>MDSP01000173.1_pt1 | contig 14574 bp, 2 predicted proteins | sample 1005811 | NCBI WGS metagenome assembly MDSP01 (sample SAMN05526596, study PRJNA338239) | gut metagenome | isolation source: stomach gut content | host: Naso elegans | place: Saudi Arabia: Red Sea | collected 2011-04
CTGTAACAACTGTTACATATGGTGTTACTGTTGTTTCTCCTGTTCTTACATCAATACTAGAAGAAGTTGTTACTTGACCTGTAATAGTAAGTACTACATACTCTTCTCCAGTGTTGTGGTATGGAGTTACTGAAGTGATGTTAAATACTGGACTTTCAATTTCTGGTTCTTCAGTTTCTGGAGTTGGGTCTGGATCTGGAGTTGGGTCTGGATCTGGAATTTCTGGGTCAACAGTTTCTGAGTCACTTACTTCTGTTTTAGCAGCATTGAAAACAATATTAGCATTTACTAATGCTTTCTCCTCAGTATCAACTAAATCTTGAGTTATTTTAATTGCTTCTTGGTGAGCTTCTAAATCTTCGTCAGTTAATCCTACTAATTTTACGTTTAACGCTTGAGCAGTAGTTACTGCCTCATTAGCTGAGTCAATTGCTTTTTGTAATGTATCAGCCTCAGATTGAACAATCCAATATGCTTTGTCTGTATCATCTGTAGTTACTTCAGTAGTTCCATCTGGTACAACAAATACACTACCTAAGTTTGACTCAACATTTTGGATTATACTTACAAGTGCTGAAGTTGTTACTGAAGTTAATAAATCAGTAGACTCTTCATCGTCGTCATCATCTTTAGACTCTTCATCGTCGTCATCATCTTTAGACTCTTCATCGTCGTCATCATCTTTAGACTCTTCATCGTCGTCATCATCTTTAGACTCTTCATCGTCGTCATCATCTTTAGACTCTTCATCGTCGTCATCATCTTTATCAGTTTCTGGGTCTTCAATTTCTGGAACTTCAATTTCTGGGTCTTCAGTTTCTGGGTCTTCAGTTTCTGGGTCTTCAGTTTCTGGACCTACTTCAAGTTCTTCAACGATTGATTGAATAAGAACAGCGCTTCTATATCCTGTAGCAGAAATAATAATTTCGTACTCTCCAACAGTTTCAAATAAACTAGCTGGTAAAATAAGCTCGCTACTATTTATTTCATACTCAGTTACAGCTACTCCATTAACCAAAATTCTTGATAGTCTGTTTGGCCAAGTTGTTCCACCATCATGAGCAATAACTACATCTTCTCCTAATAATGTTGCATCTGAAGTAAGATTTACAGTTCTTAATACTGTTACTTCATCGTCATCATTGTTTGTTGAACCTGAAGATGATGAACTACTGCTAGAACTGCTAGAACTGCTTGATGAACTTGAAGATGAACTACTACTAGAACCTACTAACTCAGCATTTGAGAAGTCAAGTGTAAAGTCATCATTTACATTTGTATGGTAGATTTTGTATCCATTAATAACTACGTATACAGTGTTTCTATTGAATTTAACTTTTTTAGGAGTACTCTCAACAATTACACCTGAAGCATCAATAATAAGTTCTGCAATTTCATTTAAACCTTCAATAAATACAGCAGATTGTGCAATAACTATTCCAAATACAACATCTGTTCCATAAGTAAAGATACGGATTTTGTTGTTTGGCTTTTTAATAAGTGTGCGTGCAAATTTACTGTTTTTGATGTGGATTGTATTCTCTCCACCACCTTCAATAATTAAACTTCCTGTAACTTCAACGTTATCTAAAGTTAAATCTCCATCAGCAACACCTTGACCAATATAAAGATTTCCGTGGATTACTGTATCAGTAAGAACTACATCTTCTGCATTAATTACAACGTTTCCATATACTGTTCCCAAAGAAACATCTCCAGCAACTGTTACAAACTCAGCTGTTAAACGGTCTAAAATAGTTACCATTTCTGCTCTTGTAATGTTGTTTTGTGGTCCAAATGAACCGTCTGGGTATCCGTTTAAGTATCCTTCTGTAATTAAGATTTCAACTGCTTCTTCTGCCCAAGCTGATACTTCATATCCATCAGAGAATAAATCTTCTACTTCTTTTAATCTGTCGTTTTCCATGTCACTCATGCTATAAGCTTTTACTACAGCATATGCTACTTCTTCACGTGTTGCAAAATTGTTTGGTCCAAAGTCATCTCCATAGTTGTTCATAATTCCATCAACTGAAGCAATTGCATCTGCATACCATGCATTAGCTGAAACATCATCAAACTCAGTAAATTCTTCTGGAATTTGTAATCCAAATACTCTTTGTAAGATAGTTGCAAGTTCTGCTCTTGTAATCTCAGAACTTGGTCTAAATGTTCCATCAGCATATCCTGCTAAAATTCCTACCTCTGCTAATAGTTCGATACTATCTTCTGCCCAGTGATGTGCGATATCTGTAAAATCTACCTGTGCTTGAACTGATGTTGTTACTGCTGATGTTGCTTTTACTTGAACTGGAGTAGCCACCACTGATAATCCTAGTGACATACTTAAACAAAACGCAATACGTTTTTTCATTATTTTACTCATTGTTTTCTCTCCCTCATGTATGTATTTTTTATAATTTACATTTGAAATTTCCACGAATGCGTGGAGGACTTGCTTACCACTTGACTTGTTGCTTTGCTTGATTTGATAAGTGTTGAATTTTAGATAATTGCAAAACTTATGTTTTACACCATACCATAATTTTAAATATTCAACAACATATTTATGAAATTTAATTTAATTTAATGCCTGTGTAATTATGTATTCAATATCAAAAATAAGTATTACTGCTTTTAATGATGTGTTGTATACCTACAAATAGCTTATAAATATACATATTCTAATGACTAAACTTTCTTTTCAATAAGACACATTATATTTTTCGGCAGGGATTGTACTAATCTTAACCTTTTTTAACAAATTTCTTCAAATTTATGTTGGAAAATTGTAGCATTTGGATATTTTGCGTATTTTATGCAAAAATTTTAGTCTTTATGGTGAAAAATCATTAAGGAATATACATTATTTTAGAATAATTTTCCTTTTTATAAATAAGTAAAAGACTCCAAAATGGAAATCTTTTACTTATTGGTGGGTGCATCATATTTTATTACACCCAAGGTTGTTAATCAATTTCTTTAATTGAGAATGCGTCTTCACCTTCTGCTGGTAACCACATTTCCGTTATCTCATATTTTTGTACATAATCTCCTATTGATAATCTAAGCTCAAACTTAGAGTAATGTGTTTCATCTACAGAACTTCCCTCCCAATTTGTTTCTTCATAAGCTGGTAGTAAAGTGCTATATTCAAGGGTCATATAATCAGTACTCTTATACATTGCAGCAACGGTTACAACATCGTCCCAAGTACCTTTCTCACGATTGTAGGCTTCAAATGTGATACCTTGACTATTTATAGAAATATTTGCATTACTAGTATCAAAGTTAAATTCTGCCAAAGTTACATGACTATCTTCAAGCGTTACTTTAGCTGGAGGACACATACCTGCTCCTGTATTATCATCAGCAAAAGCAAAGTAGTAAGTTCCTGCTTTCCAATCTAATTCTTTATTTGATAAGAAGTTAAGTTCTTTTGTAATATATACAGAACTAAATGCTTGAGGAGTATCATCTAATATACTTGTAGAAAATAATGCATTATTTCCGTTTGGTAAATTCATATAATCAATTAATACTGGGTCTGACATATTCTCATTTGTTGATACATACAGATATTCAGAATATCCTTGTATTGTTAAAACATTTATATCAAGGTGAGTTTGTGGTGCTGCAATGCCTATATCATCAGTATCAAGAATAGTTGTTGTTAAATTTTCTATACCATACTCTATTAATCCAGCCTCTAAGATACCTTCTTTAATTGGGACGATGGTAATTTTGTCACCAACCTGTACATCTGGAATATCTCTAAATGTTAAGAATACAGAACCACTATCTAGTATTTTTAGACCTTCTGTTAATTTATCCTCATCAGAAAAAGTATTACTTGCAAGTTTTGATACTAAGTTAACTACATAGTAATAATCATAAGATGAGTCCTCCACACCTAAACTTACATTTATACCATATCTTCCATCAGCATTCATACTGTCATTTAATGTTAGTTCGCTATTTACAACTACAAATTCTTCTGTAGTAGAAAGAACTGTACCAACTGAATTTGGTAATAAAATATATTTAGAAGGGTCTTGGTCTGTTGGCTCTTTTATGCTTATTGTTATTTCGTAGTTACCTTCTTCTAGTTCATCTTCTAAGTTTATACTATAAGTGCCATTATTAAGCGTAATATCTTTTGGTGTAATTGTGCGAATAACTGCTCTGCTTACATCAAATTGAGTTAATTCGACTATAGTAGATGCCTTTAAATACTCTTCTGGAATATCTACTCCTGTAAATGTAATAGATTTTGCTCCAACAGCAACTGGGGTATTAATTTTTAACTCTGATAAATCATTTAACATAGTAATGGTAGCGCTTTCATTCCCAATAGTTACTGTAACGGTATCACCTTGGCTTAAGCCCAAATCAGTTATTAAGTTTTTACTTGTAGCTACATCACCAACAACATCAAACTCATTAATTGATAAAGTTTTTCCGTTATTAGCTTCTACTTTAAAGTCGTCATCTTCCCACTCACCTTCAATAGTTAAAACTATTTCACCACTATCATTTTCGCTAAATCCAATTGAACTTATACTTACATCTTTAGGAATATAAATTTCTGTTTTGACTTCTTCTGTTCCAAGAGTTATAGAGTTTGAAGTACTTGTAGTTGGAATTGAAACTACTATATCATAAGTTTCTCCTTGAGTTTCATTATCAATTGTAATTTTTGCAGTACTATCAATTGAAACATCTACAGACTTCCCATCACTATCAGTAGCCGTTATTTCATACTCTAAATCTGGGTCATAATTTGTAATAGTATCCTCAACTATTTCTGGAGTATCAGGCTTAGTTACGGTAATTGTTTGAGATGTTGCACTTTCGCCTTCTCCAACTGTTACGGTAATTGTAAGAGGGTTTTCTTCTTTAATAAGTTGTTCCAATTTATCTAGTGTATTTAAATCCTCTTTGTCACATTCCATTTCTATACCAGCTAAAGTTACAGAATAACTAATATCATCTTCTTCAATATCATCACCAATAACATCAATTCTAACATTGCCAGCAGCATCAATAGTTATGTCTACTGTAAAATCAGCAGGTTCTACATATTCTGTCCCAACATCATTAAAGGCATCTTCTAAATCTTTTATTGCACCACTAACTGTATCTTTATCTGTGCTATTTAAAGCGTTTTCAGCATTTGTAATAGCGTTTTCTAACTCTCTATACTCATCTTCAGTTACCCACTTATCACCATCTTCTGGTGTAACAGAGTTGTCTGTAGAGTCTTTATATTCATCACCATCTTTAATTAATAAGTTCTCTAGTTCGTCTTTAGCATCAGCAATAGCATTTTTTAAGTCCTCTAACAAATCATCTAATGTAACTTCTACACTATCAATAGGATACGTTACAGTAGTTTTGCTATCCAAATATAAAATATGACTACCATCTTTATAGCTTACATAAACAGTTACTGTGTCTCCATCAACTATATCTGGGAATGAAATTTCTGCTTTATTATTAGTTAAATCTAGTGTGTTAGTAGACTCATCATTAAAGCTATAAGTTACATCATAAACGCTCATATCACTATCAGAGTCAAAAGCTACATTTAAAGTTGTATTGTCCCATGTTAATTTAGGGATTTCTTGGCGAACTTTTTCAGAATCTAAATAATGTTCATAGTCATCATCATTAGTTATAATAATTCTATAATAGTCACCAACTTTAGTTAATTGGCTTGTTACTAATACCCCATCACCTGTTAATTGTTGATATGAAGTGAATTGTGTTGATATAGATGAAACTGTGTCATTATCATTTAGTTTATGAATAGATACGTCATATTCATCTTCATCTACTACTTTAGAAAATTCAGCTGTTAATAACCCAGTTGAGCTAATAGTTACATTAGTTACTATTGGGTGGTTAGTTTCAACTTCAATTGAATTTTTGAATTCTTCAATAGCGCTTTCTAGGTCTTTTACTAAAGCATCAATTTCATCTTGAGTTGTAGACCCATCATCTAATGCAGACTCTACTTTATCAAAAATATCTTTTAAGTTATTATAAGCATCTTGAGACACTGTGTTTTTGTCATCATTATCATCAATGTATGAATAATCATCTTCAAACTTAGTCAATAAGTCTTCTGCTTCACTAACTAAATCTTTTAGGTCATCTGTATCTAATGCTAAATAAGGGCTACTCGTAACAGAGCCTTCTAATACAATTACACTATCACCGTTATAATTTACAGAAATCGTTACAACATCACCAGCTGTTATTAAATCACCAAAGGTAATAGAATAACTATTTGGCGTTGGAGTAAACTCTACATTATCTCCAGTAGAATTAATTCGATATTCAAAAGTATACTCCTCTAAATTGATATCTGAGGCAAACTCTAAGTTTAAGTTAGTTCCACTCCAGCTTAATTCTGGTGTTGGAGCATAATCTACCATATTAGAAGCTAAAGTATCATAATGACCGTCTTTGTGAGAAATCTCAACTTTAATATGGTCACCATATTTTGAAATATAGTTTGAGATATCAACACCATTTATTAATTGGTCATAGACAATATTTATCGAATTAATAGCGCTCACTGTAGATACTTTATCATTTGCAAAGTAATACGTATAAGAATAATCTCCAAAGTTAATATCATTAATATCAGTTCCATCTGGTACATCAAAAGAAGCTTTTAATGTTCCGTCATGGTCTATAGTAGCCGTTGCTACAAATGGGTGGTTAGTATTGTCTGTTTCTGGGTCTGGGTCTGGGTCTGGTGTTGCAGTTCCTCCAGTACTATTAGGGATAGCAAATGTATACGTATCTACAAGACCAGTACTTGATGTTACTGTAAATGTAAAATTTTCTCCTGCATAGTCATTTACTAAATCTGCTGTATTTGGTAATATAACTTGGAAAATTCCTGCTGTAGTTATATCATATTTACCTGAGTAGTCTCCAATGTTCCAAGTAATTGTATCACCTGCTGATGGTTGAGCAAATTTAACAATTAAACTTCCACCTTCAAACTGTGTATTTCCACTATACGTATTTCCAGATAGTGCTACTTGTAATCCTGTAGCTTCTGCTGGACGTCTAATAGTTATTGAACCTGAAGAAGAAGTATTTTCATCTCCGTTATATGGATTTTCTGTTACAGAAATCTGATAATTTATTCCATGGTCTAAATTTGTTTTAGGAATTGATAATGTTGCAGAAGTTCCAGCACTATCTGGGGTAAAGCTTGGTAAAGTAAGTCCGTTAGCACTAACAATAATACTATTAGATGTAATACCTTTACCTGTAATAGTTACAATTACATTATCACCACTTACAGTACTAGTTACATTACTAATAACAACATTATTAACTACTGCATCAGATTTTCCGTTTTCAATAGCATCTTCAAATGCGTTATAAGCGTCTTCTAGTTTGCCTAGGGCATTTTCTAACTCCTCTATCGCATCTTTGATATCACTTTCAGTAGAATTTGGATTATTAATTACTTTATCAGCATTGTCTATAGCGTTATCGGCATTAGTTATAGCATCTTCCAAATCTTTATAAGTGTCAGTGTCAACCCATGTTTCATTTTTAGGGATATCCAGTCCATTATCATCACTAGATGACGAACCACCTAATAAATCTTTAGCATCATCAACTAAATCAGAAAGTTCTCCTTTATTTACAACATCTTTTAAATCTTGAAGCAGATTGTCTAAAGTTTCATCTTTAGTTCCTTTTTGCTTAGCATCATTAAATGTTGTATTGGCATCTTTTAATGACTCAATAGCAGCTCGAATTTCATCAGCTGTAGCACTGTCATTATCAAATACTTTTTGGGCATTATTTATTACAGTTTGAAGTGCATTAGCAACTGCTTGAGTTACCCAGTCGTATTTTGTATAAATATCAGAACCATTAGTGCTTATATCTGTACTATTTAGATTGCTACTAACATTTGCAAGCCATGCTTCTAATATTTCTTTTAATAAATCTAAATCATCTACTTCATCTAAATCATCATCAACTTCAGGATTTGGATTTGTAGTTGGAGGAGCAGGTGTTTCTGTATCATTGTCATCATCAACTTCAGGAGTTACCTCTGGCATAGGAAGAGGTAATGGTCCTTCGTTAGGGTCAACTTCTGGCATAGGAAGAAGCTCGCCACCTCTAATACTTTGTGTTACAGTAGCTGGTGAATATCCATAACTAGTTCTAAAAATTATTTCATATTCTCCACTAGCCATGAAAAGACTTTTGTCTAATATTATAGTGTTATCTACAAATGTGCATAGTTTCATGTCAACAGGATTTCCGTTTATAGTTAAAGAGTTAAGACGGTTTATCCATGTTGAGCTACCATTGTGAGTTAGAAGAACGTCTTCGCCAAGAACAGCTCTTTCATCTGCAAAAAGAAGTACTGTTTGAACAACAACATCATGTTGGTCATCATAGTTACCACCAGAATTGCTACCACTAGACGAACCACCACTACTACCACCAAAATCAATTACTTTATCAGCATTAGAAAAATCAACTTTTCCTTCGCTAGTTAAGTTGTTTTGCGTAATATAATAATTATTAATTTGCACAGTAGTTTGAGAGCTTGGAATAATTACTTTATAAGGAACAGTTGATTTAAAGATTACATTATTAGACTCAATAGTTGCTTCATTTATTTCAAATATCCCCTGAAAAGTTGCTCCTGATTTAACAAAAAGCTCATTAATATCAACGTTAGAATTTTGAGATACAATTAAAATCTTCTCATTATATTTATCAACAATCATTGTATCCAAATCACAATCAGCAAGATAAACAGTACTATCTCCACCACCTTCAATAAAAATAGTTCCAGTAACTTTAACATTATCAAGCCAAATGCTACCATCAGCAATACCTTGACCTAAATATAAATTTCCATAAATAGTAGTATCCTTTAAAATTACATCAGCAGAATTAATAACTACATTTCCTGCCACATTTCCTAATGAGTGAGTGCCTGCATCTACTACAAAATCAGCAGTTAGACGATCCAAAATAGTAACAAGTTCAGCACGTGTAATATCTCCTTGAGGAAGGAATGAACCATCTGGATACCCATTTAAATATCCACCAGTAACCAATATTTCTATTGCCTCTTCAGCCCAAGAAACTACGTCTTGCGCATCAGAAAATATACTGTCAATATCTCTTAAAGTTCCATTATCTATCTCATGCATACGATATGCCTGCACCAAAGCATACGCCACTTCTTCACGAGTTGCGTTATCGCTTGGTCTAAATTGCGAACCAGACATATTCATAATTCCCTCTACTGACATAGCAGCATCTTTATACCATGCATCATTAGATACGTCAGTATAAATTGAAGTTGAATTTGGTGCATATAGCCCAAAAACTCTTTGTAAAATTGTTGCTAATTCGGCACGTGTAATATTTTCACTTGGTCTAAATGTTCCATCTGAATACCCTGTTAATATACCCACATCGGTAAGTAATTGAATACTGTCTTTTGCCCAATGTGTTGTTATGTCCGAAAAGCTTATTGTTGACCTAAGAATAGTTTCAGCTTGCACTTGTAATGGTGCAACTATACTTGCTCCAACAGAAGCACTAAGGCAAAATGCCACACGTTGTTTCATTAATTTGCTCATTGTTTTCTCTCCTTCGTAAAGTTTATTAATTAACCATATTCTTTCATATATATTCCAAATTGTTGCATTATTTAAATTCCGACATCGGTATTTTTTCTGTAGATATTATATAATATGCCTGCGAATAAAATCAAGTTTTTGCAAACATTGTAATGTTTATTTAATTTAATTGTAACATTAGATTAAACAAGTTGCTATAAATTGCGAATATATTTTAGTTGTTATAAAGGTTATTTTTATTAGAATATTTAACTAGATTATTACCAATAAAGATTGCCTTTTAATCAAGTTTACATCGTGTAATGTTTTGTTAATAAATCTAAATTTTCTTATAAGTCACACAATAGTAAAAATTGACATTCCTTTATTAGACGAATAACCTAACTAAAATGTTCCTAAAAAATGCAAATTAATTATAATTTGAGCTAACATTATGCAAAAACCAGCAAATCCCAACGCATACAATAACTATATATAAGTTTTCTTGCACAAAAAAACTTAGTTCTAAAATATCTTTTGCAAGCAAAGCCATTTCAATTATTTTTATCATAGTTTCTATCCTCCTTTTTTCTACTGAAGTATCATGACCAAACTATATTTGAGTCATAATATAGATAGAAAGTTAAGGGAAACTAAATTTCTCAGATTTTTGTAGATGAAAATTTGGATTTTGCGTAGATTTTAAGCCAAAAACTTATTAAGGGCTTTTTATTTATATAAAATAAGACAGAAAAGTAAGATGAGACAGAAAAGGAAGATGAGCATGATTTTTGAATTTTGAGTTTCCGAAATAAGTTTTGATAGTAATTTCTGTTTGGAAGATAAAAGTATGTTTGGGGGTTGTGGGACGTATTATAATTTTCTAATTTTATGCAGAACATAAAACGTATCTTTCTAAATTAAAAAACTTACTTGTAATAAAAATTTTGGATTGCTAAACATGATTTTTGTTTTGGATATTCTAAATTTGAATTTGGCACAAAAAAAGACCTACAGCTTTTAAACTGTAAGTCTTTTTTTTATTTATTATTCGTTGTCTGTTTCTGTAGTATCATCTTTAGAGTCATCTACTTTTGTAGTATCATCGTTAGAGTCATCTACTTCTGTAGTATCATCGTTAGAGTTATCTACTTCTGTAGCATCTTCTTTAGAGTTATCTACTTTTGTAGTATCATCGTTAGAGTCATCTACTTCTGTAGCATCAGATTTTGAACTTTCTCTTTCGTCTTTTGCTTCTTCTTTTTCAGTGTCTAGTGGTAATCCTGCTCTAGCACGAAGTGAAGTTGTATTAACTCCTCTTGTTTCTAGCATACTTAAAATACTAATTTGGTGTTCTTCAGATAATGACCAGAATGACCATGTGTATTCAAACACTTCACTAATGTTATTTTCATTGTGGTATGCTCTAACATTAAATTTCAAGCTTGCTGCGTCGTCATCAAACATTAAGTCATCAGCTACAGTTGCAACCATTGTCATTGTCTCATAATCAGGCCATTTACTTGAATTATCATCAATAGTTACTCCTGAAATTCCATGTAATGATGTCCATTCATTTGTATAAATATCTAAATATTGCCACTCAACATTTTTAGTTTTGATACCAAGTGTAATTGCTCCCAAATCATCATAATTATTTTCTAATTGAACAATGTCTTCTACTTGAAGGTTATCATTAGTAAATGTTATTGGTTCACTAATAACTCCTAAGACACCATCTTTTTCAGTTGCAAAGTACATAGTAAATTTATCATCTTCATCAAGAGTTAAACCAAGTTCTTCTGCAAAGTCAATTAAATCTATCTCAGCTTTATAGTTTCCTGCATAACTTTCTAATGAAATTTTCTTATCTTCATCAATTACTACTTCGTTTGTTTCGCTCCAATAAACTGTATTTTCTGTTGCACCAATAGTAATAATATTACTTATTAAAGATACTGATGGTGCATAAATACTAGTTGAAGTATTATCTTCATTTACAATGATTTGAGCAACTCCTGAATACGTTCCATCTCCATAGTTTAATTTTACATAAACAATATCATTTACTGATAAGTTGTATTTTGATGTTGATAAAACAGAACTTGACATTTGAGAGTAAGTTTCTCCATCAAAACTGTATTCAAAGCTTTCACCTGATGCTAAGCTAGTTCCATCAGCTTTTGAAACATATAATATCGCTCCACGCCATGAAAGAATTGGTGCTTCTGCCTCAATTGGTGCTGATGTTAATGAACTTTCGATTACTGCTCCCTCACTATCTGGGTTTGAAGTTGTAATAGTTACTGTTTCTTGGTTAAAGTCAATTACATTTTCAATTGTAGCTGTTAGAGTTGTTCCTGCTGGAGTTAAAGTATAATCAGTAAGTTCTGTATTACCAACCATAATAGTTATTTCACCTTTTCCTGCATCACTTCCAAATGTTGCTGTAATTTCTCCTAAGCTACTTACTGTTACATTTTGTACAATTGCAGTTTGTTCTACAGTTGTTGTTGCTGTTGCTGTATCATCATCGGCATTAGTTACTGTTGCTACAAAATCTGCAACCTGACCACTACTTAAGTTAAAGTCGTTAAGGTCGAAGTAATATTCTGCAACTCCACCGATACCTTCTTCTAAATCTACTTCTACTTCTTTACCATCTACTGTAGCTGTAAATACTAAATCTCCTGATTTAATATCATCGTAAGAACCAGCTACTTCAACAATTAGAGTTTCTTTTTCACTATAATCAAATGTTGGTGTAACTACATCTACTGCTAATGCTTTTTCGTATGATTTAACTTCATCAACGAAATCATCAATTGCTCCTTGTAAAGCTGTCATCGCATCTGTAATAACTTCTGTATCTGCATCACTTACAATATCTTCAGCATCTTCAATAGCTTTTTCTAACTCTTCATAAACATCTGAAGTTACATACTCATCATTTTCTTCTAATGCGTTTCCGTCTTCATCAGTTTTACCATCATTAGAAACTTTTACGCTATCTAACCATTCTTTGGCTTCTGCGATTAAGTCTTCTAAATCTGCAAATGTTACTTCATCGTTTTCATCATCACCTTCACCTGTTTCTGGAGTTTCTGGATCTGTAACATCTGGAGTTTCTGGGTCTGGATTTACCATTCCTTCAGTATTAAGAACAATTACTGTTGGTATCATATCTTTGTCAGTTGTTGAAGCCATTGTTACTGTTACATATTCACCATCATAGTTAGTAATAACTACTGATGCTTCACCTGTTCCATCTTTTCCTCCAAAGTCTCCAGTACTTCCGTTGTTTTGCCAAACTAGAGTATAATCAGAAAGGTTTGTTACTCCAGAAGTATTAATTACTAATGCTCCTGCTTCTGTAATTGTTCCTGTAATTTGAGGCGCACGAGTTATTGTAAAGCTTTCCATTACAGAGTTATCTCTTAAATCAGTAACTACGATATCTACAGAAGAGTTATAAGTTAAGCCGATTGCTGAAGCTAAATCTGCATAATCAACCTTAGCCCAAATAGTTCCATAGAAGTCACCAGATAAATCAAATACGTCCATGATATCTTTACCATTTGCTGTAATTGAAATATTAGTTGCAACTACTGTTTTGTTAATATCATAGTCATACACTAATACTCCTTCTAGGTACATATTTAATACTTGATTTACATAAGTGTATCCACCATTTACCTCTTCAGTTGGGTTATCATCTAAGTTTGATGTAACTACTAATCCGATTGAACCGTAATTTGGAATGTTGTAATCTGCATTACTTGGCTCAACTACTGCACTTAATGTATAAGTTCCACGTGATAAATTAGTTTGTACATAGATATCTCCACCAGTAATTGCGTCAGATCTAAAGATTTCACCGTCATTTACTTGGTCAAACTCTACGTCTAATGCATTTCCTGTTGTAAGAATTACTGGGAAGCCACTAACTTCACTATTAAATCCTACACTTACATATCCACCACCATCTTCACCATCTTCACCCTCGTATTGAGAAATTACAATGTTTCCTTCACTATCAGTTTCTTGCGTTTCTCCTGCACTAACTACTACACTTGGTGCTAAAGAAACTGTAAATTCTTCTGCATCATCTTTAGTTTCTGCAATAAATTTAACAACATTTCCTTCTGTTAAACCAAGCTCATCTAAAGTATAAGTTGCGCTATAAACTGGGTTACCATCAATCATAGTTCCGTTTAAGCTAAACTTGCTAGTATCAAGAGATTTTAGGCTACTTCCTTGAACATCAAGTCTTGTAAGATACCCGTTAATTAAGTTATCAACATTTCCAGTCATCTCAACAGTTACTTCTTCAGCATTATATTTTGATAAGCTAAAGTATTTAATTAAGATGTTATCTGTTGGGTCAACTGTTAAGCTTGCTGATGCTGATGTTGGTACTAATGTAGTTCCTGAAGTATCTTCTGAAACTGTAGCTGTAATTGTATAGCTTCCTTTGTTTAAGTTAGAAGTATCTAAGTTGTAGCTTCCTGAAGTTCCTGCATCATCATAAATAGTGCTTCCCCCAGCGCTAAACTCTACGTTATATGAAGTTAAAGAAGTATCTAACCCTACAGTTAATTTGTTTCCTTCTTCGATTGTAAAGTTAGTTTCTGTAATGTTAAAGCTTGGAGCAATTCCTAAATCTAAGTGTTGCTCTAAGTGGATATATTTAGAATCTACACCACTTCCATCAGCCAATAACATATCTGTAGTAATACCACTAAATCTAATTGTACTATTTGTTGATAAGTTGTAGTCATCTTCTAAATCAGAAACTAAGAATGTAGCAACTCTTGAAGTTCCTGTAGATGCTCTAAACTTAGAAGTTGGTACTCTCTCTCCATTAATATAAATCATAGCATCATCAAATGAAGACCAGTTTCCATCTACTGTAAGCTCTACAACATCGCTTGTTACTCTT
>MDSP01000174.1_pt1 | contig 14569 bp, 12 predicted proteins | sample 1005811 | NCBI WGS metagenome assembly MDSP01 (sample SAMN05526596, study PRJNA338239) | gut metagenome | isolation source: stomach gut content | host: Naso elegans | place: Saudi Arabia: Red Sea | collected 2011-04
CATAGTAGAAGATACTACTTGTAAGGAATTAACTAAATTCGTTATTTCTTTATTTGGCATTTGAATATGAGCAGTTTGCACATTTAAATTACCATTTTTAATCTCATCTAAAGCTTTTACTACATCTTCTAATGGTGCAATGAATTTTTTAATGACAATTACAATCACTAGCCAAACTACTAAAAAGCCTACTGTTAACAAGATTATGCAAGTCCATACTTCTTCAAATATGTTTACTCTAACTTCGCTCGCTGGGTAATTAGCAACAACTTTAAATGGAGTATCTTCTATGCTGCGAACTGAACTATAATAATCATCACCATGGCCATTTTCGATTTTAATGACAGCCCCATCAGCTAATGTTAACATTGCCGAATAAGAATCATTTATTTCTACTAGATTCATATTTGAATTTAATTTTGGCATATATTCTTCAAAAGGATGCGCTACAACAGTTCCATCATCCATTATCATAAACACATACCCTTCACTACTGTTTGATACTCCTATTAACGAATCTCTAATTTCATCCAAATACACATCTATAGCCAAAACCCCTAAAACTTCATTAGTAGAAGAAAGGACCTTTTTACTAAGTGTAATAGTAGCCTCACCACTCATAGCATCAACATATGGAGCGGTAATGTATATCCCAGAAGTATTTATAGCACCAACATACCAATCTCTTGATATTACATCATAACTTGCATCTGGTGACCAACCTGATGAACTAATTAATTCGTTATTTGTGTTACCAAAATACATTTCATTAATATTAGTTCTGCTATTAGTTTGAGTACTTAAGTATCCTTGTAAAGCTTCATTAGTAATAGAACCTCTTTCTAGCCCCCCACTAAATTGTATCGCCAATCCTTCAATTAAGGAAGTTCGCTCTACTAAGCTAGCTTTTAGTTCGTTTGCCGCAATTTGTGCTTCATTTACGGATGTGTTACTTGCTACTTCTATAGTGTCAAATATAATATCTACTATGTTAAATGTGGTACTACATAGCAAAATCCCTATTACTACGACGCTAAAGATTAATCTGATTTGAGTTCCTAGTGTTAATTTTTTCATAATCCCTCTCCTTTTCAGTTTGAATTTACTTTTAATGCTTATTATATTCTTACTCATAGATTAATAAAATATTATTACAATATGTAATTATTAAAAGTAATATTTTCTCTAATAGTTTTATCGGCAAAATGTGACTAAATTATATATAGGTTTTCGACAAAAAACATTATTTGGCATAATAGTACTCCAATCTTAAATGAATTAGTGAAGATTGGAGTTTTATGTCTAAAATATAGTTATATCATAATAGTTATATGCGCTATTTGGGCTATGAGAATAACTATAGAGGGGTGGCACATTACCATTAATTTCATTGGAATTATTTTCATTACAATTATTTTGTTTGGGATTATGACAATCACATGTACAACTGCCGCAGTCGCAAGCTGATTGGTTTAGCTTACATTCACAAGATAAATTATCTTTACTATTTTTACAGCCGCAAGATAAATTATTTTTACTATCTTTACTATTACAGCCGCAAGCTGATTTATTTTTACTATCTTTACTATTACAGCCACAAGCTGATTTATTTTTACTATCTTTACAGCTACAAACTGAGTGGTCTAGCTTACACCCACATGCTGATTTATCTAACTTGCAACCACAAGCCCCTAGCTTTTCTTGAAGCTCCATCACTTTATTTATCTTAGTTGAGAGTAGCCACTCTTTCATCATTAAACTCTCAATTATACCTTCAGTATGTTTATAAGCCTGCTGTAGCTCCTCATAGCTTATTAAACATGCTTTATATCTACATACTAACTCCTTTAACTTCTCAGTCTCAGCATCAAATAAACTTGAGATAGCTTGTTCTTGTACCGAAATAGAGCATAAAAGCAAATTCAAAGTATCCTCAGTATTTATATCAATCGTGGGACACATGTCTGGTATAGTTGGCATGCTCATTAGGTCACTTCCTTACCAATTTAAGTGTTACTATAATTTATGAATATAATTAGATTTTTTCTACTTTAATGTGATTAAAATTTTAAATTAAATTCGACACTAAATTGTCCCAAAAATTTTTAGGTTTTTAATCACCATTAACAGGCGTATGTAATAGTATATTGATGTAAGTGATATTTACAACCACAAACCAAGTCTTGGTTATTTTGTATGTCTATTAAAAGGAGTGAATTTATTTATGTCAATGCCAGCAGTCCCAACATCCACTATTACTCGTGATGACGCTCTAAACATTATCTTATCTTCAATTGGTATGGAAGAGCTAGGTATGGCTCATATGATCAATGCTGAAGCTGAGAAAATCCAACATTCTTTAGGAACTTTACACGCAGATAGCACACCTGCTACTATGGCAGAAATTGCAGAAGTGAACGCTTCTGCTAACCAAATATTACGCGATGTAATCAAAAGCCAAATGTTATTAACAATGCAATTAGAAGATGCTATTGCTCTTGCAACTGCAATCAACGCAGTAGAAGAGCCTGCTACAGAAGAAACTAAAGAAGAAACTGACGAGCCTGCTACAGAAGCAACAACTGACGAGACAACTACTGCATAATTAGCTAAAAGCTTTGCCCCTGTAAAAATTTCTTATGGGGGTTTTTTCTTACCATATATTGCTAAAAAGTATATTATTGACAAATATCGCCATATATAATATAATTGTATCTAGATTTAAAATTTTTCTAAGGAGACTGTATTATGAAGAAACAATTAAAAAACTTTTGTGCACAAGTTCCAAAAATGAAATCCATGTTACCTACTGAAGAAGCAACTAAAACAGCTTTAGTATTACCTTTCTTCCAAATTTTAGGCTACAATATATTCAATCCTCAAGAGTTTATCCCCGAATATATAGCAGATTTAGGGTTAAAAAAAGGTGAGAAAATCGATTATGCAATTATACAAAATGCCTCCCCAGCTATTATCATTGAAGCTAAAAAAGTTAGTGAAAATCTAAATCGTCATTATAACCAGCTATACAGATACTTTTGTGCTATTGTTCATTGCAAATTTGCAGTTTTAACTAATGGCGTTACATATCAATTTTATACTGATTCTCTTATGCCTAACGTTTTAGATGACATCCCTTTTTTAACTATCAATTTAGAGACGATTACAGATGCTGATATTAAAGCGTTAGAAATTTTTAGTAAACAAAACTTAGATTTAGACGCGATAAAAGTTCAAGCCAGAAATTTAGTAGGCGAGAAAGTGGTACATAAGGTAATTAAAGAAGCGTTAACAAACCCCACTACTCAGTTAATTGATGGCCTTATTAGCACTGTATCCAATCAAACTCATGCTCAGTTTATTAGCGACTTAAATCCAGATATGCTAGCTGAATATATTTCTAAATCTAACTTTGAAATTACCGCTACTGCTAAAAAGCCTCCTACGTTATTTAGTGATGACGAATATGTATACGTAGAAGACGATATAGTTGAAGAACTTACTTTTAGAGAGCAATGCATTAAACAAATCGAAAATATTTTTAAGGGTCATTCTATTGTAAAAACGGAAGAAGAAAAGTTTTGCAGATTTGATTTAACGAGCCAACAACCTACATATATTTGTACACTTATGTTTAAAAAGAATAACGGAATTGTATTAGTCATTCCGGAAGGTAATTATAATAAGCAATATAATCTAAATGATGCAAGCGATATTTTAAATTATATAAATTTACTTATGGCCAATTTATAGCATCTTATAGGTATAGGAAATTTTCTTATACCTATTTTTTTATAACTAAAAATAGACCATAAGCTATATTGCTTACAGTCTATTTAGGTTAAAAATTAGTTAGATGGTCCAACAAGCACAATTTCAAAAGCAGCAGTTTTTGGTGGTAATGACAAAGTCATAGTTTCACCGTAAGATACATTAACAATTTGACCCACCTCTAATGCATCAGCAGTATAAGCCATTCTATTCATAAAATGCTTAATATTAGTTTGCTCACTATCCACAATAAAAATAGTTTGAGTCATATAATCAGCCGCATCGCCAACAGTAATACTTACTACATTGCCATCGTCATCTTTAGTCACTTCAATAATCTCAACATTTTCCATAACATAAGAATGGCCAATGATGTTACCGTCTTCATCATAGTTATAAACTAAGTTATTAGGCACAACAGCATTAGGGTCCACAGCCATATTGTCAGCTACATCCATAACAGGATTAATAACTAATGCTGCTGATTGTGGAACCATAGAATGCGTCATCATAGGCGAATGCGCCACAGTAACTAACATCCCTTCGATGTAATCAGCCATAACGCCAAGGCCTGATGTAAATCCAGTTTCTTCGGATATGTTTAATGTAATATAATTAGTTACTTCATCCTCTAAATCAACTGGTAAAATAGTAATTTGGTTCATATCTTCGTCAATCGTTTTAATTACTGCGCGCTCAATAATCTGTGCATCCTCTGGTAAATTAACTGGCATAGATACTAAAGGCATGCTCATAATTGGTGTAATAATTTCTGGTGCCACTGCAATATCAATTCCTTCCTCGCTATAAGTTACAGCTAAGCCTAATATTTCTGCTAAACTATTTAGTGGTACATATACTTCATTATCTTGTTTTATTATAGTTGAGTCTAATCCATTTAACACAGTTACTTCTTTAATTAAGTCGCTTTCCACTACTATATCGCTTTGTTCAATAATAGCTACTTGCTCATCTACTGCCACCTCTGTTGCGAATACTCCCATTGTTGCTGATGCTAAAATCATTCCTATTGCAAATGCTTTAAATTTCATAATAAATCTCTCCTTTGTTATTGTTGTTGTTTTATACTATATAGACGGTAAGGAGTTTCAATAAGTTCCCGTTTATATAAAAGTTTTTTTAATTTATTTTATAAAAAAATGCCTAACCCTTGCTGCATAACGGGTTAAGCACATATTTTTTTATTTTGCAAACTCGTTTGTAATATCGTTATGGTAGTTATATCTAGTTGCTATTTCCTCCGCCACTCTATCCACAAATTCATTTAATGCAAATGTTCCTTCTTCACCTTTTTGTCTACTTCTTAACGATATAGTCTTAGCTTCTTGTTCTTCCGCACCCACCACTGCAATATAAGGTACTCGCTCCATTCTTGCTTCACGAATTTTATAGCCTATTTTTTCAGTCCTATAATCCACTTCAGCTCTAATGTGTTTCGCTTTTAAAGCTGCCATTACCTCGCTTGCATAATCCGCATACTTATCCGATAACGGCAACACCTTAACCGCCACTGGCGCAAGCCATGTTGGAAATGCTCCAGCGTATTTTTCTATTAACATAGCTAGCGTTCTTTCATAACAACCTAAAGATGAGCGGTGAATTATATACGGCGTTTTCTTTTCACCGTCTTTATCCACATATGTCATTCCAAATCTCTCGCCTAGCGCAAAGTCAATTTGTACCGTAATTATTGTATCTTCTTTTCCATGCACATTTCTAAATTGTATATCCAACTTTGGCCCATAAAATGCTGCCTCGCCAATTTCTTCTGTATAATCAAGCTCTAATTCATCTAATATATTTTTTAATATCGCTTCAGTTTCTTCCCATGCTTGTGGGTTATCAATATATTTTGCTCTATTGTTAGGGTCCCATTTTGCTAATGTAAACCATATATCATCTGAAATCCCAATCGTAGTCATAATATATTTAATTAAATCCACAGCTTGTTTAAACTCTTCCCTCACTTGCTCTTTTGTACAAATTATGTGCCCATCAGATAATGTAAACTGTCTTACTCTAATTAACCCGTGCATTTCTCCTGATGATTCATTTCGTGCTAGCGTAGCAGTTTCGGCATATCTTATTGGTAAATCTCTATAGCTATGTTGCTCAGTATTATAAATTGCAAATTGAAATGGGCATGTCATAGGTCTTAGCGCAATAATTTCGCCGTCAGCCTGCTCATCACCCACTACAAACATCCCATCTTTATAGTGGCTCCAATGTCCAGAAATTTTATATAAGTCGCTTTTAGCCATGCTTGGCGTTTTAGTCAATAAATATCCGCGCTTTTCTTCCTCATCTTCCACCCATCTTTGTAACGTTTGTATCACTCTAGCACCTTTTGGCATAATTAACGGCAACCCTTGCCCCACTGCTTCATCTGTCGCAAATAATTTTAGCTCTCTACCCAATTTGTTATGGTCTCGTAATTTAGCTTCCTCCATAGCTTTTAAATAATCATTAAGCTCCGCTTTTTTTGTAAATGCTGTTCCATATATTCTATACAGCATTTTGTTTTTCTCATTACCTTTCCAATACGCTCCTGCGCAAGACAGCAACTTAAATGCATCCACTGGCTTTGTGCTTAACAAATGTGGCCCTGCGCATAAATCCACAAAATCTCCTTGTTTATAAAATGTAATCGCTTCACCTTTATCCAAGTCATTAATCAATTCAATTTTATATGGCTCGTCTTTCATTAATTCTAAAGCCTTATCTTTCGGTAATGTAAATGTTTCTATCGGATATTTTGACTTAACTATTTTTTTCATTTCAGCTTCAATTTTAGCTAACTCTTCGTCACTAAAATGCTTCTTGGAATCAAAGTCATAATAGAACCCATTATCTATAGCAGGGCCGATTGCTAATTTTATATTTGGATATAGATTTTTCACTGCATGTGCTAATACATGCGCTGCTGTATGGCGAAATGCCCACTTTCCTTCTTTATCATTAAATGTTAATATTTCAACATCTGCATCCGTATCTATCACAGTTCTTAAGTCAACTAACTTGCCGTTTACCTTCCCTGCACAAGCGTTTCTTGCCAGCCCCTCACTTAAACTCTTCGCCACGTCCAACACGCTAATTCCACTTTCAAACTGCTTTTTAGTACCATCTTTTAAACTAATTTCAATCATAAAAAACTCCTCTCAATTGTACAAGAAAGTAATACTTACTGCTAACCAAATAAAAAAGCTCCCTCCCTAAATAAAATAGGGATAAGAGCTTTTATCTCAAGCCCTTAGGAGGCTTACTAGATAATTTTAAGCTTATTAAGTTGTACTGTCAAGGTAATTCATCTAATTTGCATAGCTCACAGCCTCCGCATATATGCAGCTGCTCATCGAATATCTCTTGCAATGTAATTATAAAATTCGGATTAATATAATCTTTCGTATTATGAATTACTATGCTTTCCGGACATACCTTTATTAATATATGGATTATAAAATCCTCTGTAGTAATATCGCTAAAGTCAATATCCTCACAATACCTTTTAACATACTCCGCTGTAACGTTTTCAAAATTACGATTATAAATGCCTACTTTACCTGTGGGGCTGCAATATAAATTTAATTGCTCCGCCGAATTGTTTTGAGCGTTTCTTACATCCTTAAGAAAGTCTAAAACTCTAATGTAATCAGCTTGCATGTTATAATCATATATAGTTTGCTCTAGCATATCTTCTAAAATAATATCATACTTAGCGGTCCTAAAATTAATCCAGCCATCTATATCCACAAACTTTTCATGCTTTAAGTAATCTAATATCGGCACATATAATAAGTAGTACGATATACAAGACGCTCCGTCTTCGCTTTGTAAATAATTAGTTTTTAAAAATATATCGTGCACATGCTTTTTATCATCCGCAGACATATCTTTCCTTGCTCTTAAATACTTAACAGAAAATCTGTGTAACTTTTCTCTTTGCACTATATCAGCAATTGTAGTAGCAATAACTTCGACTGCAATGTTAACCTCAGCGTCCGTTGGAGCATATTTTATCTCGTATGTACCATAGGTCCAATCGCCTGCTAGTACTCCTGCACTCATTCTATCAAGCTTGTTTTTTAACTCATCGTAATAAAGCCTTGTTGATATAGAATACATATAAGCTCCCCCTATACATCTATTTTTCCAGTATATGCCGAGTACCTATTTTATTTACTATGTCTACTTATAATTGCTAATATTTTACGTCAAATTACCATATGAAGTTCTGTTCCTCTTTTTTCTACTATATCTTGCCCATACCTAATTTTCAAATATGTTATTATCAAATCAGCGCTTTGGTCTCTACTAATCTTAGCCGTGTTTAATGTTAAATCGTATAACATAGGATTTACCCAATCCTCACCGCCTGTATAGTATTTATAATAATCCGACCTATACTTATCAGTTTGAGTAATCATTTTATCCGCACCGTCTGCTGTTACACCAAATATTTTCATAACATTTTTACGGCACTCTTTGCGTGGCGCTTCCACATAAATGTTAATTACATTGTCAAAGTCTTGCAATATATGATTGGCGCACTTACCTATAATTATACACGACTGAGTTTGTGCCAGCTCTTTAATTATCTTAGCCTGAATGTTAAATAAATTCGTATCTGAAACAAACTTTTTCTCAGTCGGCGCAATAATGTGGTCAATATTTCTAGTCTTAACAATTCTCTTAAGAATAGACACACCGCGCAGCTTCTCATCCACCTGATGAAACAGCTCTTTATTAATACCGCTATAATCCGATGCTAGCGCCAATATTTGGCTATCATAACATGGCACTCCTAATTCATGCGAAAGCATAAGACCGATTTGCTTTCCGCCGCTTCCAAATCCTCTTGCAATTGTAATTACGTAATTATTCATAAATATCCCTCCCTTACTTATAACTATTCCATACTATGTATATTTTATGACACTGTGCGTCCTATTATCTAAATAAATTAATAAATTTTAAAAAAGGCAATCCCATCGGATGCCTTTCGCTATCTTTAACTATATCATTGCTTATCTGAAATTATTAAATAAATGCAACGTCCGAAGTATAAGCATGAAAATAAAACATAAGGAACTACTAAAAAATAAATATTCGCATTAGTATTGTTGTGTACAGTAACAATCGCAGCAAAGAATAGTATAAATCCCAAGAAAAAATTTAAAAATTTACTCTCAGTCATAAAATCCCCTCTTTTCCTATAGTTCTTTACTTAATACTATGATTAATAAGCAAAAATTGTTATCACTTAAACAAACTTTGTAAATATTGCTTCTCCCACCAAACTATACAAAGTAAACAAGGCTCTGTACAACTAGCGCGTACACAGCCTTATCAATTAATAAAAAATAACTTTAGCCATAATAAGTTCATCAGTAAAAATTCCCCTATCCAACTCATAGTGTAAATTCCTAGAATCTCCACTATCGTTAATATTATCCCCAAATAAAAAGAATTCATTTTCTAAAAGCACCAACTCTTGCGCATAGTTAGTAGGAAAATCCGTAGATTGCACCAGCTCCCCATTAATATAAACTTCCGTAGGCAGAACTACAATGCTATCACCTTCTACTGCAGCCACAGTTTTTATAATATTTCGATTTCCCAATTTCGCAATTACCACATCCCCCACTTCTATGCTCTCAAATGAGAAATACTCCCGCGCCACCACTATCGCGTTATCTTCTATAGTAGGCATCATGCTAACTCCTATAACTTGGACTACAAAATACGTATTATTAAGATAAGTTAATAAATTTACAACAATAAGCGCTACAACCATAGCTACCGCCAATATATGAAAGTAAAACGGTTTTACTGTCCACTTCTTTATTTTATCGTATTCCACAAGTGGTCTTCCCAAAATTTCTCGTTCCATAAGCTCTGTTTTCATAAATTCTCTTGCCATAATTTGCCCCCCCCTTTTTTGTTTATCCATCTATATATTAATTATATAAAATAGTGAATAATTAAGTACATTAAAAATGTAACAATAAATATCTTTATAAATAACTCCTAAAGTACAAGCTGGTGCTATTTAATTTGATTAAGCAAACTCCATAAACATATAGTATATATGTGTTACAGCACGATAGTTAACTGTAGCTTTCAACAAAAAATGACCAAATAAGTTATATACTATAAAAGCACGCTTGGAATAAATTGTGAATAATTCTACATACACTTAACATATATTTCCATACATAGGGACTTAATTACTTTCTGGCTTGTTATCTAGCACTCGATTTTATTGTAAAAATATACTATGTTTTAAACGAGATTTAATGGCGATATATTTACAAGAAGGCTAATAGGAGGTTTTAAAATATGACATTTAAACATTTTATAATTTTAGCAGTTGCATGCAGCTGTGTTTCTACGACTATGGCTAATGAAGCCGACCAAACTTTGATTGAGTATACTGAGGTGGCTATAGAAGAAGTTATTGAAGATTTTATTGAAGACGATTTTATTGAAGACGATTTTATAGAAGATGATGTTATTGAAGATGATTTTATAGAAGATGATGTTATTGAAGATGATGTTATTGAAGATGATTTTATAGAAGATGAAGTTATTGAAGATATTGTTATAGAAGAAGATTTTATAGAAGAAGATTTTATAGAAGATGTTATTATAGAAGACGATATTATTGAACAAGATAGTATTGATGATGTTACTGAAGAGCCTATCGAAATAGACCTAGATATACAATTAAGCAATACTATAGAATATGCAAAGCAGTACCTAAATACAAGCTCCGAGCAATATATACCACTTAGCATAGTTAACGGCGACGATTATTCCACTGAACAACTATGGATAAATCATTCAGCACAAATTACGCTTAGCAGGGCTATTGTAACTGCACAAACTCAGCTCGAACTTATTATTTCTACATCGCTTATTAATGATGCCACAATTCAAAGTTGCATTGATACGCTAAATGAAGCAATCGATACTTTTATTATGGCGGCGCAGTACGGCAATGGGCTAAGCCAGGATATGCTAGCATTATTACATGATAAAATTAAACAGGCTTACGGTTTAATTGATTATACAACTGATGATGATTTTAGCATTAGACTTAGCACTTTAAATGGAGTTGATACATCGCAAAACTGGATTGACGAAAATATATATAATGCTTATATAATTTCAATAGAAATCGCTATTGATGCATATGAGGATGGTTGCAACGGAACCATCTCAGCGGCCGAAATTGCTGCTGCCGAAACTGCTTTAGATTCCATAATGAATGCTGTTATTGCTCAGTCCAAAGTAGGAACTGGGACTTCGGTATCCTCAGCTAGAAATAATTTAAATATTGCAATCGAAACTGCTGTTTCTTCCTTATTAAGTGCTTCTGCGAGCGATAAAAATGGTACCGATATCGATTTTGGGGAAGCTTGGGTTTTATTTGACGTTTATAACACTTTTGCTAATGCTATTGAAGTTGCATCGGATGTTTCTAACACTTCTGCCGCTTCTGCTGCGGAATTAACTTCTGCGCAGTTTAACTTAGAAATTGCTGAAATCATTTACTTAGCTAACATTTGCACCCAGTCTAGCCCTTTAGCTTCGCAAGCCGAAATTGAGCAACTTCAGCAGTTAGTTGTAGATGCTAAGTCGCTTATGAATACAACCTTTAAGACTAGCGCTGCTGGCGATGGCTCCGACGTTTCTTCAGATTATCGTTGGACTACCTCGGTAAAATACGCTGCTTTTATTTCAAATTATAATAATGCTAACATTGTTGCTAACAAAGATTATCCTACTGCTAATGAAGTCGCTACTGCTTCTTCGGCATTATGGTCTTCTTATGAATTTCATAATAACTCGGGTAGTTTAAACTAGGAGCCTTCGGGCTTCTTTTTTTTTGCTTTAAAAAATTACATAAAAAAATCCCCCGTCTATACTTATAGAAGGAGGCTTTTGTGATTAGTTTAATTTATTTTTAAAGTCTGCCCAGTCGGCTATAAATCTATCAATACCCGCATTAGTAAGCGGATGTAGCGCCATTTGAACGATAACGTTATAAGGAATAGTAGCTATATCTGCACCTAATCGCGCCGCTTCAATAACGTGGATTGGATTTCTAATACTTGCTACAATAATTTCAGTCTCAATTTCATGTGCGTTAAAAATTTCTACGATTTCACTAATTAGTCCCATCCCGTTAAATCCAATATCATCTAGACGGCCTAAAAAGGGGCTTACATAAGTTGCTCCTGCGCGCGCTGCAAGTAGAGCTTGTGTTGCTGAAAAGATTAGCGTTACATTAGTTTTAATGCCTTTTTGAGTTAACGCTTTAGTTGCCTTTAATCCATCTAATGTCATTGGCAATTTAATTACAATGTTTTTATGGATTTTTGCTAACTCAACTGCTTCTTTCACCATTTCATCCGCTACTAGCGAGATTACTTCTGCACTTATCGGGCCATCAACTATTTGGGTAATTTCTTTTATTACGTCTTCAAAAACTAATCCTTCTCGTGCTATTAAAGATGGATTTGTTGTTACACCGCAGATTACTCCTAAGTCGTTTGCTTCTTTTATATCAGCTACGTTAGCTGTATCAATAAATAATTTCATAAATTTCTCTCCTTTATTTAGCTCAATTTACCTCGTGGGATTTTGGGAGCGAGTCCCGTGCTATGGCTGTGGACGCTTTATAAATTTTGTAATAATTAACAATTAATTACCTAAATATATTAAACAACAATATTACTATATAAAATAATAGCTTGGTTGTAAATATACAAAAATATATCTAAAATTTATATATTATATAGCTATATTTTTAGATAAAATATCTATATAAATTAGTTAGTATACTAAAACAATATTAACAATTTGCCTTATATAAGCTTATAATACCTTCAGCCGTTAAGTTAAAATATTTTTGCAATGCATCTCTAGTACCAGATTTGCCATAAGTATCATTTACACCAAGTCGTTTTAATTTGGCATCTTGCGTTTCAGCCAAAATCTCTGCTACGGCCGAACCTAATCCACCAATAATACTATGGTCTTCAGCCGTAATAATAAACTTAGTCTTTTTTGCATACTTAGTAATTAAGTCCGTGTCAATAGGTTTTACCGTATGCATATCAATAACCGCAACACTAACGCCTTCTGTAGCTAAAATTTTAGCAGCTTCTAACGCTTGTGCAACTAAGTCGCCAATCGCTATAATAGTTAAATCGCAGCCATCGCATAAAACATTACCTTTACCAATAACAATCTTCTCACCATTAGTATAAATATCTTGCGAAGCGCCTCGGCCGGTTCTTAAATACATAGGCGACTTTAAACTAATCGATTGTTCCACAATTTGAGTAACGCTCTCAGCATCGCATGGTACAACAACCGTCATATTCGGCATAGTTCTCATAAGCGAAATATCTTCTATAGCTTGGTGCGACGCTCCATCTTCGCCAATCATAACTCCGCCATGAGTTGCGCCAATTACTACTGGTAAATTTGGATATGCAATAGAATTCCTAACTTGCTCATATGCTCTACCAGCCGCAAATATTGCAAATGTACTTGCAAATACCTTCTTATCACAACTTGCCATCCCTGCTGCGGTTGTCATCATATCGCCTTCAGAAATTCCTATATCAAAAAATCTATCGCTAAACTCATTTTTAAAAAATATTGTTTGCGTAGCTTTTGCAAGGTCTGCATCTAATACAAAAAACTCATGTTCCTTACCATACTTCGCTAAAGCTCTTCCATACGCTTCTCTAGTTGACATATTCATGATTTAAACCCTCCTAACTCTTCCATTGCAATTTCATATTGCTTATCATTCGGCGCTGCACCATGAAATCCTAGTTGATTTTCCATATACGACACACCTTTTCCTTTTGTAGTATTGCAAATTACAGCAGTTGGTTTGCCTTTAGTTTGTTTAGCTGTTTCTATAGCTTGGCGGATTTGGTCTAAATCATGACCATCAATTGAAATAGCGTTAAATCCAAATGCATCAAACTTTTTAGCAACATCGCCTACACCCATAACTTCTGTTGTTGGTCCATCGATTTGCAAGCCATTTACATCCACAAATAAAGTTAAGTTATCCAATTTATAATGAGCTGCTGTCATAGCCGCTTCCCAAATTTGGCCCTCTTGAATTTCGCCATCACCGCATACAACATAAACTCTAAAATCTTTTTTATCATGTTTTGCAATCATAGCCATACCGTTAGCTGCTGATAAACCTTGCCCTAAAGAACCAGTAGACATATCAACCCCAGGAATTTTATTCATACAAGGATGACCTTGCAGATAGCTATCAATATTTCTTAAAGTTTTAATATCAGAAGCTGGGAAAAATCCTCTTGTTGCTAATGCTGAATAAAGAGCAGGCGCTGCATGGCCTTTTGATAATACAAATCTATCCCTATCAGGATTTTTAGGATTTTTAGGGTCAATATTCATTTGCTCAAAAAATAGTACTGCTAAAATGTCGCATATAGAAAGCGAGCCACCCGGATGACCACTTTTTGCGCGGTATACTCCTTCAATAACACATTTTCGCATTTCGTTAGCAATTTCATCTAACGGCATTTCAGCTTTATACCAAGCTATCTCATCAGTTTCTCTATTTGCTGATACCACGTAACGTTGACCTCCTTTTAAATAAGAATACACATTCGCCGGACCTACTCCTTTATCTATTACATCAAACTTAAAAGTTCCATTTTCGCACGATAAACTAATTAATTCTTGCGCTCCTTGGCGATGACCCAAAATT
>MDSP01000175.1_pt1 | contig 14553 bp, 13 predicted proteins | sample 1005811 | NCBI WGS metagenome assembly MDSP01 (sample SAMN05526596, study PRJNA338239) | gut metagenome | isolation source: stomach gut content | host: Naso elegans | place: Saudi Arabia: Red Sea | collected 2011-04
CTTTAAAATAGTTTTTGACACGAAAAAGATGACTAATTGTAATTTCATTTTGATTTTTTCTTTTCCTTTTTTCATTTTATCAGTGGTGGCCGTGATTGCTTAAGTTAACTACCTTGTAACTCCTGTTGATTCTGTCCAAATTAAAAACCCAAAAACATGAATGTAAAAACTCCAAATAAATCAAAAGCTGGCAACTCCTCTTTGGAGGGGGCAGACTTTACCATGGAGCAGGTGCCCAAACCCGCCGAGATAAAGGCTGCACTGGATGAGTATGTTATAGGTCAGGATAGCGCAAAACGATATATCTCGGTGGCAGTTTACAACCACTATAAACGCCTAATATATAATGCGGAACATGGGTCGAGTGAGCAGGTCGAGATAGACAAATCAAATATTATTTTGGCAGGACCTACGGGAACTGAATGAAAGCCGCCAATTCCATAAAAAACAGCATTTACATGGCCGTCGGATGGTTAGTTTAGGCACCAAAACTATTTGGTTAGGATAAGAAAGTTCAATTAAGTCAGATATTTTACATATGTTTCATGAGATAAGTAGTAACCTGAGTTCAAATAAGCCAACAATGAATTTTGTTTTCACAGTGGAAACAAACACTGGTCTCTTGGGTAAAGGCTAGCGGTATTTAACCCATCCACCACATCCTCCTCCATATTTTATATTACATCACCTGACATCTCCTCCTTTGCCTCGCCATGATAATTACAGCCACTAGACATTGCTGCCCATTGAGAAAGATAAAAATGTACACTTAAAATGGATGCTTTGGCTGTGATTAATTATATCAGTGTTGTAATTTTTGATTAATTTATTTATTGCTGCCGGTTTGCTTACACTTGTATGGCTAGCTTTATAAACTGAGAGATCATGTCGCTCACATTTCTGACTTGGAAATACATGACATGAATGGGTTTTTTCCCCACTGCTCAGAATTGTGGCATAAACAATATAAATTAGACATATAGTTATTATGTTCATTTGTATTAAGCAAATTTTAAACCAAGGTGGTAACCATGTTCATCATTATACCTGCTAAATGTCAGCATGCTAGCAATGCTATTGTCATAGTTAGGATTTTTCTCAAAGCACAGCCGTGCCTAAATACAGTCTCACAGAGCTGCTAGCATAGCTGTAAACTCCAACTCCTAAATTTTAAGCCAAAGCTGTGCTTTAAAGGACCATACCAGTGTTAGGTGTCATTGTCCTTTGTCAACAGCCAAGTAGGTTGCATAAACCCCGCCCATTTTTTTCAAAAATAGCTTTAACTATGAGATGTCATACTTACTTACATTTTGTCCATATTCAATAATTTTCAGCATGAATGGCAGTATTTAATACTTCTTTTCTATCATCTGGGTGAATTCTTGTATACACCACATCACGTATAAACCTATCATACGGCACTCCCACTACATCAGGTTGAAATTTGCCACAAAATAAATAACTCGTTATTATTCCAGTTGTTACGTTTACTTCTATTTCCATAGTATGATCTGCTTTGTATGTTAGTATATCTTTATACATTTCTTCTAATTCTTTAGTTTTCAATCTTACTTTGCGATCTTTAACTATTTCAATTCCAACCATCGTAAATAAGGCAAGATAAAAAATAACTAAGTTTGCGACACCTGATATCAACATAGCTTTTGTTGCAGACTGGCTATATATATCTTTATAAAATGCAATACATGTAACAAACAGTTGAATTATTTGTAACACTTGCAAAATAAATAATGCAATCAACCTTTTTGGGCAAATTCTAAGTATATCCCAATGTTTTTTTTTGCCTACTTTTAAAACTGTTAATACGCACAAACAAATTATCAGACACACTACAAGTCTAATTGATATAAGAAACTCTATGCCAACCTCCGCTTTAACAAAATCAAACCTCATATACGTGGCATACATATAGCTTACTAAAAATGAGCCCGCCATTAAATGAATTGTTGGCATAAGCGCAAACGCCATTTTTTGCAATATTGTCGCATCAAAAATTATAGCTACTTCCACTACATATAAAATTAACAGCATTACAAATGGCATATATCCGGATAAAGAAACTGTTTCTAATAAATACATATGAAAAATAGTATTTATAGCACAGGCTAATAACTTAGCACTATTTCCGCCCTTTAGACTCATTGATTGTTCCATAACTTTAAATATTATTAGCGTGTGAACGAAATAAATAGCTATAAATAACGTTTTTAACATTAATAAATTCACTGTTAGCTCCCCTACCTTTCTATTGTAAATGTATTTTTACCTCGTTTTTTCGATTCATATAACGCTATATCTGCTGTTTGATAAACTTCTTCAAATGACATATATTGTTGAGTTTGTGTAATTCCTATGCTCGCCGAAATTGTAACTTGTTTAAAACCTTCGTAATAAGTTGCATAAATCATATTACAAATATGTTCTGCCTTTTTAGAGATATTCATATTTTCGTTAACTTTTAAAAAGACTATAAACATATCACCTTCAATTCTACCGACAATATCCACTTTTCTAAATATACAATTGATTTTTTCCGCAACTTCTTTAATAACGATATCTCCTTTATTGTGACCAAATGCCTCGTTAATTTGTGTAAAATTATCAACACTTATTAAAAGCAATATCCCATTACCACTTTCTTTTAATTCACCACTTATTAAATGTTTTGCGGCGTCTTTGTTATACAGTCCTGTTAGGGGGTCTATGGTCAGTTGAAATTCAAGTTCTTTTTCTTTCTGGATATTACGAATTGTTACAACCGCTCTTGTATCTGTATCATCTTTTTTAACTATAACGCACCCCATATTCCAATGATAGCCATCATCGTCTTTTTGTCTATATTCAAATTCATAACTATCTACACCCGACTGTGCCAAGTCCATTATATAATGAATTCTAAGATTATTTGTTATCAGTTCCCTATCGTCTGGGTGTGCCTTGTTGTCTACGATATTATCGATAAATTTTCTATAGTACGTGCCTATAAGCTCGTTTTGCACTTCCCCTTCTATAACGATATTTAAAATTTGCCCTGTATGACAATCCACTTCTAAAGTACACTCTGTTTTATCTATTATCATATATTTATACATATTTTCCAACAATCTTCCTTGAACGCTATATTGATAATCTTCGATTATTTCAAATCCAACAATTAAAAATATTCCTATATAAAACATCGCTATAGCACATATACCTTCAAAAACTAATGACATAGATACTACATAAATATGTACATCTGTTTCGTATATTAGTGCACTTACTAATAGTTCCGAAATGACTATTAATTCTAATACAACAAACATTTTTAGTCTTTTTATTTTAGTAGCAAAAATTTTCAGGTACTTAATATTAATAATTCTTGATAAAATTGTAATAAATATACACAATGTGATACAAACAATAATTACTGCCATTAATAACATATGCATATCATTTATGACATATTTTAAACTTTTATCTAACAATATTCCTGTAATTCCTGACACAATAAACATTCCTGCTATCAAATGCAACGGTGTCATCAGTCCAAACACTATTTTCACTAATATATTTTCATCATAAAACACTATTACTTCCCATAAATACAAAAATATTAGAAATACATATGAAATTGCTATAGTTTCAGTAGTGTTTATTTTTATAAGCGAGCTTATTAATGCGTTTAATAACGATAATTTAAATATTATATTTTCGTTCTTTCTTTTTGTGCCTAATACCGAGCTTAAATAACTAAAAAATACGAAATTATAACAAAAAAAACCTATCATAAACATAATTAATAATAATTCTAGTCGCATCTTATCCCCCCTACTTTAATCAAACTTTCCCTATATATAATATGTAAATATTTATGTGTGGTTCATAAAAACTATAATACAACAAAAAAAGATTAGAATATTTTTCGTATTCTAATCTTTTTTTGTTTTCTGTTCTATTGCAGTTGCACAACAATAAGCCATAGAAAATGCAATTTGTATGTTATAGCCACCCGTATCACCATCTACATCTACAACCTCACCAATAAAATATAAATTATTTGCTTTTTTGCTCTCAAAAGTTAGGGGATTTAGCTCTTTTGTGGACACGCCCCCTGCTGTCACCATCGCCGTTTTAATATCACCAACATTTTCAACTGTTATTGTAAGCATCGTTAAATGTTTTGCTATAGCTTTTCTTTGCACTTTGCTTATACGTGCACAAACAGTTGATGACTCAATTTGAAGTGTCGTTAACATATGGTCAACAAAACTTTTTGGCACACAAAATTGTCTTAAATACGTAACAATTTGCATTTTTCCATTAGCACTTAACTCTGCTTCAAGTTGCTTTTCAAATTCAACATATTGCTTATTTATTACATTAAAAACTAATGTATCGCCAGCATCTATCCATCTAGTTGCATCTAAAATCAAAGGACCTGATAACCCTTTATGCGTAAATAATAAAGTTCCACACCTATCTTTAAGCTTTTTATTGTTTTTCATTATAGTCATTTGGACGTTTTCTAGTGAAATACCGCTTAATGCTTTGTAACTTTTATCAGTTATAAAAATATTTGTTAGTGCAGGGCGTGGTTTTATAATTTTATGACCAAATGTTTTTGCCACTTCATAACCCCAACCCGTTGTTCCAAGTTGAGAATAACTGCACCCTCCAGTTGCTATTATTAAATTTGTACACAAGTATGTTTCTCCATTTTGCGTAATAACTGAAAACATTTCGTCACAATAAGTAATATTTATTATGTTAGTATTGTTTTTAATAGTTGTACCATACATTTTATTGACATGAACTAATGCGTCCACTACACTTTGGCTATTTCTACTTTTAGGAAATACTTTACCATTGTCTACAATTTCTTCTTGTACGCCATTCTCCCTAAAAAATTGTAATACCTTTTTATTGTCATAAGCCAGCAAAGCACGTTTTACAAACTTAGCATTGTCACCGTATTTGTCTAAAAAATCCTCCACTTTTCCCGAGTGCGTAAAGTTACACTGACCACTTCCTGACACAAGAAGTTTTTTTCCCAATTGCTGATTTTTTTCTACTAATAAAGTTTTTATTCCATATTTGGCTAATTGTGATGCTGCAAATAGTCCCGAGGGACCACTTCCAACAACAATTGTATTATAATACATTTTTATCCTCCAGTTTTAAATTTTATATTGCAACGATATACATAATATGATATAATCCTTCATTGTATAATACTTTTTATTCTAGGGGGAACTTGTAATGAACAAAAGATTAATAATCAGTTTGGCTACTATGGCATTTATAGTGCCAAATACTTATGCAAGCGAAAGTTATTGTTGCTGTTGTCAACAAACACACATTGTTGATACACACGATAGTAACGATGACCACGACGACCATGGAGATCACTTTGAATATGGTGCTCAAGACACTTGGATATTTACATCTGGTCTTATGCAATCACCTATTAATATTGATGCCGATACTAGTATAGTTGCTAGTACAATTTATGATATCGTTTTAAATTATGACAATCTTATTTACGCTGTCGAAGATACAGGTCATGCTGTTGAAGCAGTTGTAACAGGTACTGCAACACTTATGAATCGTGAGTTTAACTTGCTTCAAGCACATTTTCATTCACCAAGCGAACATACAATTAATGGTGAATATTTTGACTTAGAAGCACATTTTGTACACAGTTCAGATAACGGTAGACTTGCCGTAATTGGTGTATTATTTAACGTTGGTGAGGCAAATCCACAACTTGATGAAATTTTAACACGTCTTGCAAATGAAGATCATGACGTTAGCGAGTTTGATATTATGAATCTTCTACCTGACAATTTAAGTTATTATCACTATTTAGGGTCTTTAACAACACCACCTCTAACAGAAAATGTTGAGTGGTATGTCCTAGAAAACACACTTGAAATTTCTAGTGAACAACTTGAGGCTATAAATGTTTATTATATCAATAATAACCGTGATATTCAACAACTTAATGATCGAACAGTAATTTATACACCTTAATTTTTATGCCCTAGGCTAACAGCTTAGGGTATTTTCATTGTTGCCAATTTTAGTTTTTTTCATACAAATATGTAACATTTGCATATAATTAATTATTGGAGGTGCTGTTATGTCTTATGTAACTTATTTGAATTTAACAAATATTCCGTTAGTTGTTTTGCTAGACGAAAAAGTGCTGATAAAAGAATTACAACCTTACCAATTTATTTCGTATAAAAAAATTCCTGATAGTTACCATCATATAGAAGTCATTGAAAAAAAACCTGAACCTAAACCCGAAAAAGTACCTGTTAAACATGCCGTAAAACATAAATTACAATCTGCTGTGAAATCAGCAATAAAACCTAAAGATGAGCCCCCTATCCCCCCCAACAAACCATTTACAGTTACATTATGTTCTAAAAAAATTAATATACGCCCCGATGCAAGTTATTCTTTTATAGTATGTGAAACTTCCAAAGATAAATCTAGTTATAAATGTCTATTTAATGAGGAAAAACCTATATCATTTATAGATAAAAGTTGTGCAATTAGAATAGGTAACTTTGTAAATAGCATACAAACTGTCAATTTTATTGAGAAGCCAAATCCCAAACATGCTAAAAAAGGCGAAAAACCTAAAACTTCAAACGCTGAAGAAATCAAAATATTACCTACCACTTTAACAGATTATATGATACTTGACCCAACTTTGTTATATTTTATTGAAATATCTCCAACTAATGGCAAAAAACTTAAAATTCAGTTGCCAAAGCTCAAACCATATCGAACATATTGCTTTTATATTATATACAATCCACAAAAAAAGAAATATGAACTGCTTGAAAATATAGAACGCACTTCTTACACAAGCAATCATATAGAAAAAATAGAAAAACCTCAATCGCCTGATTTACCAGTTATACCGAAAAACATTAAATTACCTAATACAGTATCGCTACCAAAAAAATTTCCTAAACTTAAAAAGAAATAACCCTCCAGCTTTGGAGGGTACAATATTATCTAAATATATATTTTGTTATGAAAAATTTAGGCGTTCTTAACAACTATGCTCAACTTCAATTATTGTACAAGTATGTGTTTTCTTTTTGTCACTATAATTTATCGCAACAACTAACACATTTCTGTTATAATTTTTCAAATACTTGTCTATATATTCACGTTCCAACACTTGCTTTATCGCTGTTCTCGTGCTACTATTTCGTTTTAATTCTACAATAATAGGCGGGTCTATACTATTTTTTGGGTGCAATATAAAATCAACATAACCTTTACCGCTTTTTTCTTCACGTTCTATTCTATATCTATTTCGTGCCGATAAATACGCAAGTGTTAACACACATGATGTACTGTTTTCGTCTGTATATTTTAGTATTGGAATTTCGCTATTATGAATATCGTGCACAATTTGTGCCACTCGTTTTGCATCTTTATTTATCGTTGCAAACAACATATCATCAGAATTTTTTAACAATGTTGCAACTTCCCCAAAACAATCTTCTTTTAGAGCTTTTTGAAACTCACCCATAAGTTCTCTATTTGGTATACGAAGATACCCATTAGCATACGTCAAAAATCCTAAAGTTATCATTGCTGAATAAATTTCTTCTCTAGTCGATGGTATTTTTGCTCCTGCTCTATAAATTTCTGTAATATCTATCATTATTTCTTGATGATTTATCATTTTTATAACATCATCTCTTACTCCCAAAACATTTAGCTTCAAAAATTCTGCAACTTCGTCCATAGCCCCAGTATTTACCCAATAACTTTTACAGCTTTTTTTGCCAATTGCAATGTTTACACTTCTAGGATTAAATATCTGCAAACCACTTTCTGTACTATATCCGTTATACCACATTTCAACTTCGCTATAATTCATATCATGTTTATTACATAAATATTTAACTTCTTCCTCAGTAAATCCAAAATAATTTTCAAACACACCATCGTCTAGCAGTGTATATTCTATAAACATATTTAAAGCTGACCCTGCTGAATGTTTTTTTATAGGCAATATACCTGTCATATAACAAAGTTCCACATACGATTTACCTTTCAATAGTCCCCTCAAAAAATCTAAAAAATCTTCTTGCTCGTTAATATATAACCCTTTATTAAAAATAAAATCCCACTCATCAAATATAAAAATAAACTTATCACCTGTTGCTCTTAGCTTATCTGATATCGTTGAATATTTGCTCAAATCTATAAAAGAATACCGATGCTCTAAATCTCTTGATAAATACGTTATCACTCGCTTTATATAAGCTTTGTAAGTATTTTCTTGTGCTAATTCCGAAAAATCTATTTTGATTACATTATGCTTATTTAGATGTGTATTATAGCCTTCAACTTGGCTAATAGCTAAATTGTCAAATTGAGGTTTACTGGCAACCACTTTACTATAATAACTTTCTATTAAATTAGTTATTTCTGATTTTCCAAAACGCCGTGGACGTGTTATACAAATATACTTATTTGTTGTACAAATTCGTTTGTTTAAAGCCTCAATTATCATAGATTTATCAACAAATATATCTCCTTGCAATAGCTCTAAAAAATTATTATATCCCTCTGTTGTATTCAAATACTGCATTTTATCAACCCTTTCTATCAACTTCAATTATTGTACAAGTATGTGTTTTCTTTTTGTCACTATAATTTATCGCAACAACTAACACATTTCTGTTATAATTTTTCAAATACTTGTCTATATATTCACGTTCCAACACTTGCTTTATCGCTGTTCTCGTGCTACTATTTCGTTTTAATTCTACAATAATAGGCGGGTCTATACTGTTTTTTGGGTGCAATATAAAATCAACATAACCTTTACCGCTTTTTTCTTCACGTTCTATTCTATATCTATTTCGTGCCGATAAATACGCAAGTGTTAACACACATGATGTACTGTTTTCGTCTGTATATTTTAGTATTGGAATTTCGCTACTATGAATATCGTGCACAATTTGTGCCACTCGTTTTGCATCTTTATTTATCGTTGCAAACAACATATCATCAGAATTTTTTAATAATGTTGCAACTTCCCCAAAACAATCTTCTCTAAGTGCCAACACAAACTCTATCATAAGCTCGTTATTTGGTATTTGCACTTCCTCATTATAATACGATAAAAACCCCCAAGTTATCATAGCCGAATAAATTTCTTCTCTATTTCTAGGGGTTACCGAACCTGCTCTAAACTCCCATAAAATAGCAATTGGTATAGTTTCACCGTTTATCATTTTCACTACATCTGCCATAACACCTGTTGTATCAATTTTTAAATATTCAAGTATTTCATTCATACCACCAACATTTGTCCAATAACTTTGGCAGTTGTTATTTCGCAGTGCCTCAACTACGCTTCGTGGGTTAAAAATTTTGTTTCCACCAGCTGTAATATATCCGTTGTACCAATACGACATTTCTTCATATGATATACTATCACTAGTTTCACAAAGACGCTTGACTTCCTGCTCAGTAAATCCACAAAATGTATCTAGCACTGTATCTTTTAAAAAAGAATATTCACTAAACATATTTAGTGCCGAACCTTTAGCATGTTGTTTTATAGGCAGTATCCCTGTCATATAGGATAATGCCACATATTCGTTATCTTTTAAGAGGTTGCGTATAAATTCTAAAAATTGTTTATTTTCTTCTTCACTATACCTATGTTGATTAAATATAAAATCCCACTCATCAAATATAAATACAAACTTTTCTTCAGTAGCTGAAAATTTGTCTGATAACAAATCAAATTTAGAAAAATCTATATTGGGATAAGCTTCTTCCAAATCCAAACTTAGCCCCATCTTAATTCTCCCTATATATTGCTCATACGTATCTGTTTCTTCCAATTTAGAAAAATCTATTTTTACGACATTATAGTTGTTTATATATTTATTATAACTGCTAACTTTGCTAATCTCCAAATTTTCAAATTCAGCTTTACTATGAATTGCTTTGTTATAATACGATTCTATTAAAAAAGTTAGTTGTGATTTCCCGAATCGCCTAGGACGAGTTATGCACATGTATTTACTAGTGGTATTGATTCTATTATTTAATATTGATATAATCATAGATTTATCCACATAAAAATCACTACTTATAGCTTGAGTAAAATTTTTAAAACCTTTTTTAGTATTCAAATACTGCATTTTATCAACTCCTTTTTTGTTATTATAACATATTTCTTAAGAAATCTTAATAAATAGTGTTCGTGGAAATTAAGATTTGCAGGTTATACTATTTATATAAACAACAAGGAGGTAGCACATATGAAAGATTTTGAACTTAGAGAACCCGACGAAATTATAGAAACGAAAACATGTACAGACGTTGTTGTTATCGAAGAAGTTTTTTCTGAAGAAATTCCTTTTAATAAAGAAACAACAGAAGAAAAAGATACATCATTTGGAACGTTTAAACAAAAACAGTACAAGCAGGAGAAAGCTTGGGTTAAAAAAATGTCATTTAAATTTGCCGACTTGGCAGGTACTGGTCTAAAACTATTTTTAGCACCAGGCGTATTTTTAGCACTTATCATAGCAATTGGAACGTTTATTTGTGGCATTATAGCATTTATAGGACTTATAACGATAGGCATACCGCCCGCACTAGGTGTAATTGGGGCACTATCACCATATTTCAATTTTACAGCACTTGGCTATCTTATGATTATTTCATCAATTTTAATAGCCGTTGGCGGTAGCTGTTTTATAATGTTGTTGCTATTTCAAATTATTTTGCTGTTATATAGATGGCTAAAATTGTGTGTCACTAGAAAGGAGATGACCGAAAATGAATAGATTACTAAAAAAATTAACTATCGCTAGTGCTATAGCTCTTGGACTGGGGCTTGCAGGGTTTTCATATGGTGTTGGTGTTATTGCCGTTAGTGGGCTTGAAAGCGTTGGGCTTGGTATATTTGATGCGTACCGAGTTGTTGAAAAAACTTTATCGCTTGAAAATATTGACTTAACTTCAGTAGATATAAGTTCAGACTACAACATACATTTTTATGATGGCTTGAGAATAGAAATTATCGAAGCAGACGACAACCCCCGTGTTGAATACACGACAGCAGGAACAGGAATGTTGCCAGATGGATTTGTCGTTACAGCATCGCCAAACGGAAATATTGAAATAACTAGCGGTATACCATCATATTTTTTTATTGGCGATTATTCTCTTGATATGAAAGTGTATATTCCAAAACAAGATATGAAAAAGCTAAATATATCTAATCGTTGGTGGAACAGTCAGGTTATATATCACGGTGCTAACAATATTGACGATATTTACTTGTCTACTAGTAGTGATATAAATTTGACGGGAAATTATAAACAAATTTATATATCATCGTCTTTTTCAAATATAAATGATATAACGATAAACACCAAAAGCGGTTCAGATATTAGAATTTATGGTGGCAAAAATATTAATATAAATACTGGTGAAACATCAACTGTTGAAGTAGAAGGTTCTTACCAAAGTAAAGTTAATCTAACAGGTTATTACGACTATATTAATATATATTCTGGGAGCGAGAGCATAGTTAATATATCACCTACGATTGACCCGTATAAAATTTTTGTTTCTGGTCATAAAGCTAATTTAAGTTATACACTTCCAGAAAACACTCAAGGATTTAACCTAACAAGTAATAGCCCTGTTGAGTATTTAGCAAATAATAACGAAAATACTCAAGAAGAACATACAACTTTTATTGCAGTAACTACTACTCCAGGAAAAACTATTTATGAACAAATTAGTCCAGAACAAGCTGCTACTTTTGAAGGAATTGATTTAGGACAAACTACTATTTATGAAGTAAATACTTCAGAGACAACTAATATGCATGATGACTTTTATAACTATAACCAGCTAACAAATTATAGTTATAAAAATCAATTTACTAACATTGAGATAGACGTTTCAGATATAACTTTACGAATATTTGAGGGTGATAATTATGAAAAAAATTCTCAAGGTGAATAAATTTTTTAATTTTGGTGCATACTCTAACAACTTAAAAGAAAAAACTAAACATGCTAAAACTGCAACTAAAAATTTTTACCAAGACAAAATTTTGACTAACTTGCGATATGAAATATTGTTTGTATGTTTAGTTGGTGTTATTGTTTCATTATTATGTGGTAATATCGCAAGAAATATAGTCCAATCGATAGGCATTGGAAAAATTGAAACAACAGATTACGGTCAAAATTCCGATAATATCACTGATGCATTATCTAGTGCTATATGGTCAGCTCACTATTCCACTATAATGGGTTATGAAAATATTGAAACATCTACTATTACGCAAGATATATACAACAGCATAAGCAGATTTGCTTCATACACAGAAGTATTTCTTCTTGATATAAATGGTCATGTTGTCCATTATATGAGCGACTCCCATTCACAAAACATAGTTGACACTATAAATGTCCCACAACTTATATTAAATTCATCACAGTTAAGTCATGCACTTGAAAAAACTGTACCTGTTGTTATAAATGACACTATATATTATGTATACATTAAAGCTATGACCACATCAATACAAACAATCGACTACACTTCAACACCCGAAGTTATCGACTTAATTGTTACTATTTTAGTGTTTATTGCAATAATTATAGTTGCTACAGCAAAAAAACTTAGGTACATCGAATATTTATCGTTTTGCTTACACCAAATATCAACTGGCGACTTAAACTACAAAATAGATATACAAGGGGCTGATCAACTTGCTCAAGTTGCCAAAGATATTGACTATATGCAACGTGAACTTAAAAATCAGCAGGAGCTACGAGAACAAGTTGAAAACACCAAAAACGAACTTATAGCAAATGTGGCACACGACTTGAGAACTCCGTTAACAGCTGTTATAGGTTATATCGGACTTATCAGGGACAACCAATGTAAAACAGAAGATGACTTCGATAAATATGTAAATATCGCATACAACAAATCCACTAGACTAAAAATATTAATTGATGATTTATTTGAATATACAAAGCTTCACAATAACGAAGTGGATTTCAAACGTTCCAGATTATCTATACAAACATTGTTATCACAAGTGGTTGACGAGCTTATTCCCATTGCAACGACAAACAATATAGAAATCGACTTAACCTTTATGTGTCCAGACAAAGTTATATATGGAGATATGTCTAAACTTGCAAGAGTATTTGAAAATCTAATAGATAATGCGATAAAATATAGTTATAATGAAAATATTGTTAATGTTGTGGTGCAACAACGTAATGATTTTATATACGTAAGCGTGCGAAACAAAACAGTATCTGTTGACGATATAGATGTAGACAAGTTGTTTACTAGATTTTACCGAACTGATACGTCAAGAAATAGCGACACTGGAGGTAGCGGACTGGGGCTTGCAATCGCAAAACACATAGTTGTTATGCACGGTGGCAAAATTTGGGCACAGCTTGACGACGATATTATTACAGTAACTGTTAAATTGTGAGGTGACATATGATTTTAATTGTAGATGATGAAAAAGATATTCGTGATTTACTTGGAATTTATTTGACCAATGAAAATTATGAAGTGTGTTATGCAAAAAATGGACTTGAGGCTATACAAACTATGCAAGCTAACGGAGAAAAAATTGAACTTATACTTCTTGATGTTATGATGCCTATCGTAAACGGAACAGACGCTTGTATCGAAATACGCAAAAAATATACAACCCCTATAATTATGGTGTCTGCACGTGGAGAAGATATAGATAAAATACAAGGTCTATCCACTGGCGCAGATGACTATATAATTAAACCATTTAATCCCCTAGAACTTATAGCTAGAGTTAAAGCACAAATTAGACGTGCCACCAAATTTAACGAACAACCTAAACGTGACACTTTATTAATAGAACGTGATTTAATGCTTGACTTAGAAAAAGGAGTTGCGTATAAAAATAATGACGAATTATTTCTTACCCCCACTGAATACAATATTTTAAAATTGTTATGGCAAAATAAACGGGTTACGCTAAATGCAAAAGATATTTACGAAAGAGTTTGGGGGCAACAAAATATTGATAATAACAACACCGTCATGGTTCATATTAGAAAACTTAGAGAAAAAATAGAAAATAACCCTAGAGAACCTCAATATATTTTTACTGTATGGGGAATAGGTTACAAATTTCTTGAATAAATCGTAAATAAAATGGTGAGAAATTTCTTACCATTTTATTTGTATTTTGTTAATAATCTGTTATAATAGTAAGTAATATAGATTGGGGGTGAACAAGTTGTTTGAAGTATTTTTATTTTTTGTTCTTATAAGCCAAGTGAACTGTGGGTAATTCCTTTAGGCACAATACGTGGACTCATGGAAAGTGGCTATAAACGGTTCATAAAGTCGGTGAGAGAGCCCTCACCCACACTCACAGACTCAGCAGGAATGTGCCTCAAAGTTTGTGAGTCCACGGGGGCAGATATCGAGATTGGACCTATGACACTT
>MDSP01000176.1_pt1 | contig 14553 bp, 16 predicted proteins | sample 1005811 | NCBI WGS metagenome assembly MDSP01 (sample SAMN05526596, study PRJNA338239) | gut metagenome | isolation source: stomach gut content | host: Naso elegans | place: Saudi Arabia: Red Sea | collected 2011-04
CAACCACTAGTAGTTGCTGTCTAGTATAACCTGCTGTATTTAAGTTTGCAATATTTTGTCCTGTAACTTTTAAGGCGTTTTGGCTACTCATCAAACCTGATGCTGCCATACCTATACTTGCCATTGATGACATAAAAAATCCTCCTTATCGTTGTGTGTCGAATAATCGTTTAACTTCAACATCATTTTGATAACCTGCTCTACTATAATTAACTTCAATCCCCGAGAGTCTCGTTGTCTGTATCGCATTAAGAGTAAATTCTACAAACTCAAGTGATTGTTCTATTAATTCTTTAACATGTTCATTATGCTTCCTTACTTTTTCAATTTCTATAATTAGACTCTCTCTAAGTGATATAAGTTCTTTACTTACGTCAAGTTGATGGCCCATTTTATCTACAAGCTTGGTTACTGTAAGATGTTTGTAATCAAGCCCTGTGAGCATTGCAATATCTTTAAATAGAGAGTCCCTCTTTCGCTCAAGAAGACTTACTCTACCTACAAATTGTTCTTCTCGTTCAATTACTTCTTTTAAAAAGTCTATATCCTTTTCCACAATGGCTTTCGCTTTGTATGTAGATAAAGTATATAGACCTTCATAACATTCTTTCTGATTACTAAGTACCTCGATAAGTTCGTTTACTACGCCCGCCATTGTGTGTTAAACCCCCCTTAGCCTATTGTTACATGCTTAATTGGTTTACTATCTTTTCGCTTACATCTCTAGCACTTACATCATATGTTCCATTTTGTATTTGGTTTTTTATATCGTTAACTAAATCCATTCTTACATCAGGTGTATCTTTAGCAGCTCTATATGCTATACCTCTCATTAGAGCTTCGTCTGAAACCTGAACTTCATCTTGTTTTTGTACGCTTTGAGGCTTTCCGATTGCCCCTGTTTGAGTTTGATAAATTTGGCTGATTGAATCTATACTTCCTATTCTCATTGTGTTTCACTCCTTTTACTCTATACTCAAAAGATATAGCTTACAGATTTACCGTCTTGTATACATTCTGCCTCCGCTTTTTGTTGGAGGTAAATTATTTGCCGCTAACTGTTCACTTAATTCTTTATGAGCTTCTTTAACTGCTGAATATTTTTGTTCTTTGCAGTTAACACATATATTACCTTTAAATATTTTGGTTTTACATTTCTCACATTGTAGCTCTATTGGCGATTCTTCAGTAATTTCTAACTCCCCTTCTCTAAAGAATTCTGCTACTTGTTTTGTTGAAAAACCTGATTCGTGTGATATCATGTCTATGCTTGCTGCTGGATTTTTTATTAAACAACCTCTAGCTTTATCTAATTTTAGTTTCTCTTCCGCTTCGCATTTTATGCAGATTTTTTTTCCTTCTATATAATTAAATAACCTTTTGCATTGTTTACATGACTCAAAATTCATTATTGCCCCCTATTATAATTCACTTTCTATATAATATATCGGATGGTTATACTACACACTTTAATATAAAAAAAACAATAAATTTTGTAGCATAACCGATGTTTAAATTATCTTCTTCTACCGTGCATTCCCTGAGATGCAGGCTTATTCGCTTGCTGTGCTGCTAGTTTTGAACCTAATTCATTACTAGCTCCTTCAACAGCTTTAAATTTTTCTTCTTTACATTTATCGCATATTTTTCCAGAATATATTCTACTTTCACATTGTTCGCAATATAGCTCAATTGGAGAACCCTCTGCTAAAATTAATCTTTCAGTTGTAATAAATTCTTTTAGCAACTTCATAGATACACCTACTTCATTGTGTACCATTTCTAAAGTTGCATTTCTATGTGTTCGTAAATAATCTTTTACTTCTACAAACAGTCTATCCTCTTCTTTTCTACAAACTGGACAAACTGGCTTTCCTTCTACGTATTGAAATAACTTTTTGCATGTTCTACATGTTTTAACTTGCATTTTTGTTCCCCTCCTATTTTGTGCTACAGACAACAAATACATATATATTTTCAATATCGTATTGTGTTTTTAGTACTTTTATACATTCTCTTATTGTACTGCCCGTAGTATATATATCATCTACAATTGCAAAATTAGGTTTGCTGATATTTAATATATCGACATCTAACCTTTTTATACTGATAGAATTTTTAATATTTTTTTCTCGCTCTCCCTCTTCACATTCTGACTGAGGTTTGGTGTTTCTGTGCCTTTCTAATATATCGTGCACCGGAACACCAATTTCTGCTCCCAAATGATTTGCCAAGTCTAGTGCTTGATTAAATCCACGTTTTTGAAATCTTTTTTTGGAAACTGGTGTTGGAATGAGGGCATCTATGTCTTTTATCATATCTGCGGAAATATGGTCTGCTAATAACATAGCATATCCATAGCCATATTTCCTTGTGCCACTATATTTCCACCTAAAAATAGATTTTTTTACTGCACCCTTATATCTAAACAAAGATTTGATAATTTTTATTTCAGTTTTTACATCTCCACAGAACATACATTTATCATCTGTTTCTTGTGGAAATAAACATTTTGGACATCTATTTTGAGTTATTATTTTTGTATCACATTTAGCACATATATTGTCACCTAGTTGAATTAGCTTTCTACAAATTATACATTTGTTTGGAAAAACCAATTGCTTTATCAATATATCACCCTTATCTTATAATATCGATATTAACTGTCTTCTAAGACTAGTGTATCTTTTAATTTCACAATTATTATCTACCATTTTATTCATTGTATCTACTATACCTATTCCAACAACCATTTCTTTTGCCCTTGTTACTGCTGTGTATAACAAATTTCTAGTTAACAACATTGGAGGCCCACTGTGGATAGGAATTATCACTACGGGGTACTCACTCCCTTGTGATTTGTGTATTGTTATAGCATATGCCAGCTCTAATTCATCTAACATATTAAATTCATATTCAATTGTCTTGTTGTCATCAAATACTACTATTAATTTTTCCTTCTCCAAATTTATATCAACTATTATTCCGCAGTCACCATTAAATACACCGTTCCCCTCATCAATAGGCATTTTTGTTGGTCCGTAAACTTTCCATGTTGTATTGTAGTTATTTTTTATTTGCATCACTTTATCGCCTTTTCTAAATATGTTTTGGCGATACTCATGTTCTGGCTTATTGGCTGCTGGTGGATTTAGTGCTTGTTGTAACCCTTTGTTTAACTCTGTTATACCAAGCACTCCTTTACGCATTGGGGCTAAAACTTGAATGTCTCGTATTATATCAAGAGATTTATATTTTGGTAATCTCTCTGTAATCAAGTGTACAATTCCATCTTTAACATCATCCGCAAATTGACGTTTCAAAAAGAAAAAATCCGAATCTTTTTCGTTTGATATAGGATGTTCTCCTTTGTTGATTTTATGTGCATTTCTAATTATTGCACTTTGGCTTGCCTGTCTAAAAATTTGTGTCAACTTAACAACAGGAATTTTTTCGCTAGATATAATATCTTTTAATACATTCCCAGGTCCAACAGATGGCAATTGGTCAACGTCACCTATTAATACCATTTTTTGACCCTCAACCAATGCATTTAATATCGCATTCATTAAATTAACATCAACCATAGATACTTCATCTAAAATAAGTATGTCTGTTTCCAGAGGATTATCTTTTCCTCTATTAAAGTATTGCCTATTTTGACCTTCTTTAACGAAATTTATTTCTAATAATCTATGAATAGTTTGTGCCAGCTCACCTGTTGTTTCGCTCATACGTTTTGCGGCTCTTCCCGTTGGTGCTCCAAGCATAAATTCTATGCGTTGTTTTTTTAGCATATGCAGTAAAGCATTTATTGTTGTTGTTTTCCCTGTTCCAGGACCACCTGTTATTATAGATACTCCATTTTCCAACACACATTTAATAGCCTCTTTTTGTTCTTTCACTAGACTAATACCCAAATCTTTTTCTGTTTGCATTAGCTGAACATCAAAATCTTTTTTTAGGTTTGCCTGTTGTATAGAAGACAACTGTATTAGCCTATATGCAATGTTTTCTTCATACTTATAATAATATTTTAAAAATATTGCAACTTGTTCATCATAGGTTTTTATAGTTATGTGTTTTTCTATGTTAAGATCTAATAAAGCATGTTCAACCAAGTCTGTTGGCACTTCTAGTAAATTTCTACACTCTATCATCAATGTATCTTTTGGACAATACGTGTGTCCATTTGTGGCAAATTCATTTAGCGTGTATAATGTGCCTGCCCTTTTATTATTTAAATCATTTTTTTCAATTCCAATATGGCTTGCTATTTCATCAGCACGCTTAAACCCTATGCCTATTATATCTTCAGCAAGTTTATACGGATTGTTTTTAATCACCTCAACACAGCCACTCCCATACTTATCATAAATTTTTACCGCATATGTTGTTGTTATTCCAAATTCTTGCAAAGCAAGTATAGCTACTCTTAGTTCATATTGGTTATGAAATTGCTCTCCAATATTTAAAGCTTTATTTTTGCTTATACCAGTAACTTGAGCAAGTCTAATAGGCTCAGTTTCTATAATTTTAAGTGTATCAAGTCCAAACTGCTTTACTATCCTATTAGCCAGTTTTTCTCCAACACCTTTTATAGAACCTGAGCCTAAATATTTTTCTATCCCTTGCACAGTTTTTGGCAAATTTTTTGTATAACTATTTACCTTTAGTTGTTTTCCATACAAATTATGAGTAGCCCATACGCCAACTATTTCTACTTCTTCACCTGGTTGTATTCCTGGCATAGCACCAACACATGAGATGGTTTCTTTCTCATGTGTAATTGTGCATACTGTGTAGCCGTTTTCTTCATTTTGAAATATTACATTTTCAATAATACCGTTTATTTCTACTTCCATTGTCCCTATACCTCGCTCATTTTTTTATCAATCGAGTAAGTTGCACATATAGTTGGGTTTCATCATAATCAATAGTAGCCTCATCAACCATACTCCCAACTATAGCCAACCCAGACTCTGTTTCTGATTCCCCTGTTAATTCCCAGCAATATTCTTCAATTTCACGTGTTCTTGGATAACTTAAAGATTTTTTCAAATTTGTAACTGCTATATCCATTTTTTCAATATCTTCGGCAACTGCTGTAATTACCACTTTGTCGTCAAAATTTCGTACACCTACTTTGATATTTGTCGATTGGTGTTCAAGCAAAAACATAGTTAGCTCATTTACGATTTTTGAAACTTTTTTGATATTTCGTTTCATCAGTCTTCCCCTTTTCTAAATGCGTCTAACATCGGTCTGCATACCATAGCTATAAGACCAACAGAAAAACCATTGTTATATAACATAAAACCTCCATGCAGTGCACCTGTATTTAACACTAAAAACAAATGCAATATACCTACTATTACTCCTACTATTACTCCAAATTCCCCAGCCATTGGTGCAAGACCTGTGCTAAACAATCCAGCCATAACAACTAGTGATGGGTTGATACTTCTGTTTATTAGTAGTGACGCAATACTTACTCCTAGCATAATAGGAATTCCGTTTTTCGGATGTTTACCAAATGCCGAAAAACCTATGACAGTTAGCAACGCTGTAACAGTTGGTCCATCAAAACAACCACCCATAACTATTACATAGATAACTCCTATTATTCCCATTATTCCCATATTTACCATTGTTAAACCAAACCCTATATGTTGAATAAAATCTGTCACCACTCTACCAGTATGTGAAAAAATTTCTTTGTAACCATCAAAAGTTTTACCATTCAATATATATCCAATTACTATAAGTATTATGCAAAAAGAGATGATTATAACCATCGGTAATGTTGTGTCGCCAGTATACCACCTGCTAACAACAGCGGTATCATATCCAACTCCCTCTAATATTGGATATATAATCGCACTAATTAAACCACACGTTAGACCCATATTATACAAACTATACCCTGAATGAGCCGTCATAATATGTGCCGAAATAGGCGGAATGATAAACCCTAAAAACATTCCTAGTAGTGCCATTAGCACTAGTCCAACCACTGGGTCATACATCTCTTGTTTTACCATTAGATTACATAATGGACTTAATGATGTTGATAACATATTGATAAGAACCACATTTTTGTAATTTATATTGTGATATCTACAATATATTAACCCTCCAACATAAAAAGGCCATACATTAAAAAAGTTTTTCCCCATTAATCCAAATCCTGATACCATAAATAATGCACCTATTATGATACCATTAGGTCTTAAATCTAGCTTATACAAAATGAACATGTTTAGATACCAAATCAAAGCTGCATTTATTAATGCATTACCTATACCAGCTACCTCAAAATAATCTGTTACTAGTGCAACATCCGAAAATACCATTGCTTTCATTCCAACAACAAAATCCTCAGGGGTCGTACACAAAATCCCTATAATCAAAAATATAGTTGGAAATATCGCTAATATCCTATATTTCAACAAAGTTCTAATTTTCGGCACTTGTTTATCATTCGGTATTCTAAAATCCGACTTTTTTATCGTTTCCATTCCTCGCCTCCTCTCCTCTTATATTGTATCTTATATTAATGTAAAAAAAAAGAGCTTTGTAAGCTCTTTTGTTAAAATTTAAGATTTATTTGATATATTGTTTTAATTCATCCGCTTTATCTGTTTGTTCCCAAGGTAAATTTATATCATTTCTACCAAAGTGACCATACGCAGCTGTTGGTTTATAAATAGGACGTCTTAAGTCTAACATTTTTATTATTCCTGCTGGACGTAAATCAAAATGTTTTCTAACAATAGCTTCAAGTTCATCATCTGCTATCACACCAGTTCCGTGTGTGTTTACCAAAATAGATACTGGTTGTGCAACACCTATAGCATATGCAACTTCAATTTCACACCAACTTGCAAGCCCTGATGCAACAATATTTTTTGCAACATATCTCGCCGCATAAGCTCCAGAACGGTCAACTTTTGTTGGGTCTTTTCCTGAGAATGCCCCACCACCGTGGCTTCCATATCCACCATATGTGTCAACGATAATTTTACGTCCTGTAAGCCCAGCATCACCTACCGGTCCACCAATTACAAAGCGTCCTGTTGGATTTATATAATACTTAGTTTCATCATCTAATAACTCAGCTGGAAGAACTGCTTTAACAACATGTTCTTTTAAGTCTTTTTCAATTTGTTCTTGTGAAACTTCTTCTGCGTGTTGAGTTGATAATACAACCGCTTCAATTCTACTTGGCACGCCGTCATTATACTCAACTGTAACTTGTGCTTTACCGTCTGGACGTAAATAATCTAACTGCCCACTTTTACGTACAGCTGATAATTGTTTTGTTAAACGGTGTGCAAGATATATAGGCATAGGCATAAGTACATCTGTTTCGTTGCAAGCAAAACCAAACATCATACCTTGATCCCCTGCTCCAATTGCTTCAATTGCACTATCGTCCATTTCGCCTGTTCTTGCCTCAAGAGCTTTATCAACTCCCATTGCGATATCTGGTGACTGCTCATCAAGCGATACCATAACCCCGCATGTGTGACCATCAAATCCAAACTTAGGATCGTTATATCCTATTTCATTTATTGTATCACGTGCAATTTTGTTTATATCTACATAACAATTTGTTGTTATTTCACCCATAACCAAAACCAATCCTGTTGTTACAGCAGTTTCGCATGCAACTCTCGCCATTGGGTCTTTTGCATATATTGCGTCAAGCACCGAATCCGAAATTTGGTCTGCAATTTTGTCTGGGTGTCCTTCTGTTACTGATTCAGATGTGAAAAATCTTTTAGCCACTTACTATACCTCGCTTTCAAATATTTGTGTTGTTTGTTCTGGTGTCATTTGTTGTGACATTTGTTGGTACATCATACTAGCAATACCTATCCCGCCTGCCTTAACCATCTCATCAACTTGAACGTCAATTAAATAATCTTCAAACATAACTTCATAATCCCCTTTTGGGATAAGTGAGTTGTCCGAGTTTACCATAGAATTTTTAAGTTGTTTGTACACCATGCTAAGCAAATAACTTTCCATTTGCTCTGTCGCTTCTCTTAACTCGTCGTCCTCTGCATTTTCCATCGCTTGTTCTAATACATTTTGAAAACCTTGTGCCGCTTCTGCTTGTGTTTGAGTTTGGATTAAATCAGTTGATTGTAGTAAAGAATTAATATTTCCTATTGCCATATAACTCTACCTCCTAGTTTATAATCGTTTTAGTTGGTTAGCTTGTTGCAACATTTCATCTGCCGTCTGAATTGATGTTGAATTTAGCTCATACGCACGTTGTGCCACTATTAGGTTAACCATCTCGGTTGCAATATTAACGTTTGATGCCTCAAGAACTCCTGTTCTAATTGTACTTCTAACCAAGCCATCAACTTCACCTTCAAGTAACGGTTCACCTGATGCCGCAGTTACTCCGTATTGGTTTCCACCTAATGCCGAAAGACCTTGTGGATTTGCAAACTGTACAATCATAAGACTACCTAAATCTAGTGTTGTATTTGTCTCTCTATCAAGATAATACATATTTCCCAAATCGTCAACACCAAAATTTGCCAGATTCATATCTGGTTCAAAAATTATTGGTTCGCCTTCAGCTGATAAAACAGGATATCCATTTGAAGTTACAAGAGCAGTTCCGCCACCTTCGATATAGGATAACCTAAAACTTCCATCTCTAGTATATGTAACTTCTTCACCGTTTAAAACAGAGAAAAAGCCATTTCCTTGTATTGCCATGTCTGTTACTAGGTCAGTTGTAATAAATGTTCCTTGCGAAAAACTTCTGTCAGTTGTCCCAACGCGCACCCCGTGTCCAACTTGTAACGGTGTTGGGTTATTTGATGCTGCTATTTGCTCATCTGTCTGTAAGTTTTGATATAATAAACTTTTGAAGTTTACGCTCTCTTGTTTATAACCTGTTGTATTTACGTTTGCTAAGTTGTTTGAAATTGTGTCAACTTGAATTTGTTGTGCTGCCATACCAGACGCTGCTGTCCAAAGTGATCTCATCATAATTAAAATCCTCCCTTATAATCGCTAATTATTATTTTCTCTATGCTCTACCAACTTCATTTATTGCTTTATTTAATAAGTCGTCATGAACTTGAACTAGTTTTTGACTTGCTTCATACGACCTAGATACAGTTATCATATCAACCATACCCTGAACTACGTTTACATTTGATGCCTCCAAATAGCTACTAATAACTAGTGCATCAGACTCTTCTAGTTGTGCTGTGCCTAACGCAAATAAGTCATCTGTACGTTTCTCAAGAAGTTGTGGGTCATCCACATTTACAACTCTTATAGTGTCAATAAATTCACCACCAAAGTACACATCACCATTTTCTCGAATATCTAAAGATGCTTCAACATTTAATACACCATCTTCAATATCTTCCATAACCTGAATTGGTCCTTCAAGTCCCATAACTGCATAACCTTCTTGGGTCACAAGTTGCGAATATTGATTTATTTCAAATGCTCCATCTCGTGTATACATTTCTTCTGCACCTGTATCAATTACAAAAAAACCATCGCCCTGTAGTGCCAAGTCAGTTTTTGATGTCGTCATAATCAATGAACCTTGTGCAAACTGTGTATAAACATCTGATACTTTTACACCAAATGACATATATCCAACGTCAACTAATGGTTTAATATCCTGATTTGTGCCTCCAAGACGTTTGATTAATACATCTTCAAATGATTCTGCTACAACTACATCTTTTTTATATCCTGTCGTATTTGTGTTAGCCAAGTCGTTTGATATAGCATCCATTCTAGCCGTTTGGAGTAACATACCAGTGCTTGCCATATATAATCCTCTTACCATATTCGTTTCCTCTTTCTCATGTTATGGTTGTACTCTATAAATAATCCTGTTCCTATTGCCACACAGTTTAATGTATCTGGTGCGACAGTTGCCGTTATTCCTACTCTGTCAAAAATGGCATCACCAAGTCCGTATAACAAGCTACCTCCCCCAGTTAACACCATTCCTTTGTCTGATATATCGGCAGCAAGTTCAGGTGGTGTTAGTTCTAATACGCTATAAACTGCCTCAACTATCATTTCAACAACTTCTTTTGTCGATTCAACAACTTCTGTTGAAGTAATTTCTATAGCCTTTGGTAGTCCATCAACGACACTTCTACCTCTAACTTCCATACTGACAGGTTGGGGTCTATCTCTAGCTCCACCAATTTGAATTTTTATGACTTCAGCAGTTGGTTCACCAATCAAAATATTATATTTTTTCCTTATAAATTTTACTATTGCCTCATCAAAATTGTCACCTGCAATTTTTATAGATTGTTTTATAACTTCTCCACCAAGAGAAATAACGGCAACGTCTGACGTGCCCCCACCTATATCAACAATCATATTACCACAAGGCTTTGATATATCTATATTGGCACCTATTGCTGCGGCAACAGGTTCTTCAATAATCTCAACTTTACGTGCTCCTGCTTGCCTAGTTGCGTCTTCTACTGCCTTGCGTTCAACTTCCGTTACGCCACTCGGTACGCATACTGCAATACGTGGCTTTACAAGTTTGTTTCCGATAGCCTTCTTTATAAAATATTTTAGCATTTGTTCTGTTGCATCATAATCTGAAATTACGCCACAACGTAATGGTCTAATTACTTTTATAGTTGGAGGTGCTTTTCCTATCATTTTTTTTGCGTCTTCACCAATTGCTACAACTTCTCCTGTTGCTTTTCTTATTGCCACAACTGATGGTTCGTTTAATACAATTCCTTGTCCTCGATTGTAAATTAATACAGCTGCCGTCCCTAAATCTATGCCTATGTCTGTGCTTTTAAAAAACATCGGGTCCTCCTTTTACTGATTAGTTTTTGCATTTTTGGATATAATATAATCAAAAAATCCAAAAACTATAATTTGCCTTGCTTTACATAATTTAATAAATTTTACTCTTCTTGCTGTTCTTCACTAACTGATGTTGATACTACTTGTTTTTCTTCTATGAATGGTGTTTGTGCTACTTGATTTTTTGCATTATCTATTAATATTCTCATCCATTGACGTTTATCTTTAGATTTTGTTTCTCGATTTATATGTTTATTCATAATCAGTGCATTAAATTCTGCACCTACAAGTATAATAAACCCCTGAGTATATAACCATATAATGAGTACAAATATTCCTCCTAAACTTCCATACATCGCCCCATAGTTGCTATAATAATCAACATAATGTGCAAAAAGCACCGAAAATATATGCCACATTATAACCGTAAAAAATACAGCTGGCCATAATCTTCGTGAACGAATATGCCTTCTTGGAATAACTCTGTGTATACAAAATGCTCCTAGCAATAATACTATCAGCGAAATTAAAAAACGGCTTATATCCCAAATAATTTGATAATAACTTGGATATCTATGCAAAATTAATCCTAAAACATAAGAACCTAATTGACTTCCAAATATCAGTAATACTATCATTGCAATTATTAAAAATGCTAATAATAAAGAATATACCATCGAAACTAACCTTTTAATAACTGGGTTTCTCTTATCATCTACTCTATATGCCTTATATATTCCTTTAATTAGTACATTTACAGCAGCTGATGTTGACCAGAGCGACAAAGCAGCCCCTACATATATACTACTGGTGCTACGACCTTCAACCATTTGTTCTATCGTGCCTTGTACAATAGATGCTACAATATCTGGCACTATTTCATCAATATATTCAAGTAACAGCTGCCAATCTATTTGGGCATAAGAAAGCATATTTGTTAGCATAAGTAAAAATGGAAATATAGCTAATATCCAATAATACGTCATTTGTGCACTTCTAGGACCTGCTTCATGAGCTAGAGCATTATCTTTTAGTAGCTTGCAAAACTTTATAAACTTTTTCACGTTATACCCACTTTCTAATTGGTATACAAAAATCTAGTAAACACCAAGTGCTCACTAGACCATTGTACGTTATTTCGATTTGTTGTCTATTTCATCAGCTTGCTTTCTCAAACTATCTAATTTCTTTTTGAGTTTTACTCTCATACCTTGTTTTTCAGGCTCTGGTAATCTATTGTTTAATACATTAACAACTAATACTCCTGCCATCTCAACTTTAACTTGCTTTTTTACTGGCAATACGTCATACACAGTGTCATCACACAACAATGTTTGAACTTGTGGTCCAACTTTGGCAATTATAACAGGCACTTTACGTTTTTGTTGCCTTTTTGGAATCTGTTCTTTGACGTACTTTGGTATTTTTAAGTTGTCTAATGTATCTTTCTTCTTATCAATTACAAATATTTGCATAGATTGTTTGTGTTGGTTTATAAGCTCTTGTTGTTGCTCATATTGACCTTGCAGTTTTCTGCCCCACACAAATAACCCAGCGAATATCGCACCAATTATTACAACCCAAATTAGTACTACCATCCACGTACTCATACCAGCTATCGCCTCCTCTTGATGTTTTAAAATAGTATATCATATACAAAAGTATTAGACTACCCCTATTTGTATCTCATTATCGTGAATAAAGAACTTTACCCTACCTCTATCCTTTGTAATTTTCCTAGTTTTGTCTCCAATAATCAAGGTTGTTCCGTTGTATATATTTTCATTCACAACAATTACACCGTTAGAACCATTTTTTATAACAACTTTTATCTTCTGCATTTTATTTTGTATCATAAGTATTTCTCTATTGAGTGCTTGTTTTAAATCATACGTTTTATCCAATAATTCAAGTTTATCTTTTGGCAAATAGCTTTTTTTAGACTCCAAAAACTTTATAGCTTTGTTTGCATTATCAAGATTTGTTGTAGCTTGCTTATATTCAGCAATAACTTCTTGATAACTGTCAATAATAGCTTGAGTTACCCCAATTCTAACATTTGTTGGGACACCCATTGCTGAACCTAACTTATTTAAGTATACACTCTTATATGCAACAACTTCTCCACCAATTATAAGACCTTTACCTTTGTCTACTCTTACACTTCCACGGCAATATACCCTGCTATGTAAAATAGCTTCAGTTAAAACATCTTCCCCAGCAGTTACTTCGGAGTGCTCTATAAATTTACTCATTACAGTTTTTTGTGCTTTAAGGACAGCTTTGTCTTTTCCTTTTACTCCTAACGCAATGACAATACTTCCGCCAGATTCAATATTTGCAGCCTCAACAGCCCCTCTAATATCAATATCTCCACCTGCTTTAACGCTATAACCTTCTTTAATACCACCTTCAATTATAACGCTACCTATAAAATCTATGTTACCTGTTGCTGGACCCACTTCTTTTAGTGTCAACACCTGTTTAACTTCAATTTTACCATTATCCGTTACAACTTGACCATCAACACCTGCTATCATAGTTAATTCATCTGGCAAAGTTATTACATTTTTACCTGGTGGCAGCCTAGTATCTTTACCCCAAATAGCAGGTATTTCTTCACCCAAAATATTTGTCCCAACTTCGCCCAAAGTTGCAGGCGTCTTTGTTACAACAACTTCGTTTTGCTGTACGCAAACTATAAGATGCAAGTTTTTAAAATCAACTTTTCCATCGTCATCTATGTCAGGTACACCTTTGTTTTGTTCATCTGTTATATACTTTAGCTTTGCTTCTTCACCTTGTGTCGGCTTTGTTCCTCTTGCTATTGTGTACCTAACATTTGGGGCCATCTTATCTAGTGCATCATATATAGCATCTTCATCTATACCATACACAATTTCTTGCTCTTCTAACAGTGCATCTATATCGGATTTTACTACTACTCCTATTTCTTCTGTAGATGTAAACGGCTTAAACATAACTGTTGCCATCATTTTATCCACACTGATATCTACAACTGGTTTAAAACCTTGGTGTTCCGCTGGTTTTTCTGCCACTTTTACTTCTTGTTTTTCTTCCATAAATATCACCCCACTTATTGTTAGATTTCTTGTAATAGTTCTTTTACATAGTCCTCTATATATTTCGGTAAATTTTTAATTTCTTCTTTAGATAAGTCAGAAAGGTGTACAGGTTTCCCGATATTTACAAATACAGTGGCTGGCTTTATCTTCTTACCATTCTTCTCAAAAATAAGTTCTGTATTTTTTATAGCGATAGGTACAATACTACATTTAGATTTTGTTGCTAATTTAAAAGTACCTGCTTTAAATTCACCAACATTACCATCTTTACTTCTTGTTCCTTCTGGAAATACAATTACGGATTGACCTGCTTTTAATTCTTCAATGCCTTTTTGAATAGACAACATAGATTTTCTGATATCATCTCTATCCATATAAATGCTACCAATAGCTTCAAACCAAGTGCTAACGATAGGCATTTTTTTTATGTCGTCTTTTCCTATATAAATCAACGGATCATCTATAACCATAGCTGTAACAGGGGCATCAAAAAAACCTAAGTGATTTGACATATACAAAACACCGCCCCCTACACCTTCAAGGTTTTCTTCACCCTTAATTATTACTTTTGAGCCAGATGCTTTAACTACACCACGGCTAAAACTTTGCATTATACGGTAAA
>MDSP01000177.1_pt1 | contig 14543 bp, 11 predicted proteins | sample 1005811 | NCBI WGS metagenome assembly MDSP01 (sample SAMN05526596, study PRJNA338239) | gut metagenome | isolation source: stomach gut content | host: Naso elegans | place: Saudi Arabia: Red Sea | collected 2011-04
AGTAGACATTGCAAGCACTGTGCATGATGACAAAATACCGATAGTTGATATATCAAAGTGACCAAACATATCTAGTACAGGCTTAAGAATAACTCCGCCCCCAATGCCAGAAATAGCCCCAACAGTTGTAGTGATTAATCCAATCGCTAAATATAAAAGTTCCATTATAAATCCCCCAATATCTATATTGTTTTTATTTCTAATTCTCTGCAAATAATTTTAGCAACTTCATATGCCATATCGCCTGTAAAATAAGCGCATTGTGCAATATGCTCAGGCCCTCCATACTCAACTTTTTTTAAATGAATACGGCAACAAGTAGTTTTATGGTGGTCGCGGAAAATATCATGCAACTCATTAGTTAAACGCCTAGCAGTAGCAACTTGTGGGTCTTTAGGAACTGACCTACCAAATACTAATCCTAATACAACGCATCCCCCAGATAGCGCTCCGCATACACAACCAGACATTCCTATACCAGCTCCCAAACCTGATGTTGCTTTAATTAAGTCATCCGATATTGCCATTTGAAATTCGTCTTTAACAGTTTTCATAATAGCTTCCGAACAGCTGAAGTCTCTACGCTGATAATATCCTTCTGCAGTTACACGAACTTTTTCTAAATCTATTTCCGTAGCATTGATTAATTGATTTTCCATATATATCTCTCCTTTTATAAATTAATAACTAAGCTTATGACCCATGCTTAAGTATTACTATTAAGCGGTTTCCACTCTTGCTTCTGTTTTTACTTTTAGTTGATTCCTGTAAGTACCAATCCCAGTGATAGCTAATATAACACCAAATATTGGCGTGCTGTAGTTCACTATCGCCCAAATACCATATTCTGATGCTGGTACACCTAAAGTTGTAATGAAGAATAAACCTGATGGTGTCCATGGCATTAGTACTTCTAACACTGTTCCTGTATCTTCTGCAATTCTGGATAACACTCTTCTATCAATACCTTTTTCATCAAATTTTGGTCCAAAAATTTGCCCTTGTATAAAGCTGCAGGCTGACCCATTAGCGGTTATACCAATTAGTCCAATACCTGTAATTGTTGCTGAAATCATAGTAGCAGTTCTTGATTTAACTCCGCTAAAAATTTTTGATACTGTTGCAGGCATTGCATTAATGCTTCCTAATACCCCTACTGCAAAAAGTATAGTCCACTGAATTGCTACTAATGTACTAAAGCTATGAAATCCACCACGCTGGAAATATCCTAAAATATAAACTTCTCCATCTATTGGCTGAGAATATTCATACCAATTAACCATACTTAATGTAAATCCTGAGTTAAAGCATTTTAGTACTTGGTCAAATGTAAACCCTTGAAATATAAGTGAAAATAGAGACGCTACGCAAGTTGCAACGATAAGAACAGGAACACAATGTATTTTTTTAATAGCTCCCCAAACTACTATAACTACTGGAATTAGTAATAAGATATTAAAGTTAAACATTCCTGATAAGTCTGCTAGAAGTGCTGATATTTCTGGTGTATTTAGGTTGGAATGAGTTGCTGGAAACATAAATCCACATATTGTATAAAAAACTACCCCTAATAGTGTAGATGGAATTGTGGTCCATAGCATAGAACCTACGTGGTCATATAAATCTACGTCACATGCAATTGCTGCTATGTTTGTTGTTGCTGATATTGGAGATATTTTATCCCCAAAGTAGCAGCCTCCAATTACAGCGCCTGCTACTATACCTAAGTTTGCTCCTAATGCTGTTCCAATACCCATCATAACAATACCTATAGTTGCTCCTGCCCCCCAAGAAGCACCTGTAAGTCCCGAAAATAGCACTGGTAGTAATAACGACATTACATAAATATATTGTGGGTGTATTAATTTAATAGCATAATATATAAGCATTGGTATTAATCCACTCATTATAAATGAACCAATTAATGGCCCTATTACTAATAATATTATTGTACCTGGCGCTACATTTTTAATGCTTTGCATACCAGATTGAAATATTTCATCCCATGTCTTATCTGTTGTTAGCAGTATAAATACACTTACTACTATCGCTGCCATAATCATAACGTTTTCTACTGTTTGTGAGTATTGTGGTATGTTAAATACGGTTGGAAAAAACAGACCCCCGAATACTATAATAAAAAACAATGCTACAGCAGTCATTTGTTTTGGAAGTGTAACTGTTTTATTCTTCATGGTTTACCTCCACTTTTATGATATTGTTTTAATATTTAATTCTCTGCAAATAATTTTAGCCACTTCATATGCCATATCGCCAGTAAAATAAGAACACTGAGCAATATGGTCGTCGCTGCCAAACTCAACTTTTTTAAGATGAATACGACAACATGCAGTTTTATGATGTGCTCTAAATATATCATGCAGCTCATTAGTTAAACGCATAGTAATATCAACTTGAGGGTCTTTAGGCGTTGTTCTCCCAAAAACTAAGCCTAGTACAACATTCCCTCCAGATAATGCTCCGCATACACAACCAGACATTCCCATTCCGCCGCCCAAACCTGATGTTACTCTTATTATGTCATCAGATATTGGCATCTCAAATGCATCTTTGATAGTTTTCATAATAGCTTCTGAGCAATAAAAGTCCCTACGTTTATAATACTCTTCAGCAGTTATTCTAATTTCATCTAGATTGATTTCACTTACATTAATTAGTTGATTTTCCATAACACAGATCTCCTTTACAAATTATCCACAAATTATCCCCATAAAATGTTAGACTATAACATATTAAAATCTGCTTAATCAATTACTGACAGCACTGCGCCGTTATACGTATCATTTATAAAATCTATCGTCACTTGGCTTTGCAAAATATCTACAAGTGTTTTAATAGCTTCATTATCAGCGTTTGAACTATGGGTTGCAACTACGTTACCATATAAGATAGCAAATTCGGACTGGCTATCTTCTGTTGCTAAAACTAACTCAGTAAATCCACCGTCTAGAGCATAATTACCAGTTATAACACCAAAATCCACATCTTGGATTATTCTTGGAACTTGTGCCGCTTCAATTTCTATAAAGCTTACATCATATGGATTGCTAATTATATCTTTTGGAGTTGCCGAAAGTCCTGCTGAGCTATCAATTTCAATTATCCCTAGCTGTTCCAGTAATGCCAATGCGCGAGCTTCATTTGTTGTGTCATTAGGTATTGCAATTTCAACTCCACCTTTTTTTAACTCCTCAAGCTCTGTGCTTTTTCCAGGATAAATCCCAAGTGGCGCAAAAAGTACTTTCCCTACTGGAACTATATCCGTACCATTATTTTCGTTAAAGTCAGTTAGATAAGGAATATGCTGAAAGAAGTTCGCATCTAAGTCTCCCTCTTCTACTGCTATGTTTGGTAATATATAGTCTGTAAATTCTTTAATTTCTAGATATATCCCTTGCTCTAGCAATAAAGGCTTTACATATTCTAATACTTCCCCTGCTGGTGTTGGTGTTGCGCCTATAGTAATAGTTGTAACACCTGTTGTAGCTTCAGTTTGCAACACTTCTGAACTAGAACAACCTGTCAATGCTGCTATACTTAAAAACAATGCTAACTTTTTCATATCGCATCCCTCTTTCTTAAATCATAATTCCAAGCTTATTCCCACATTGATATGCTTGGTTCTCTTAAATAAAAATCCCAATTAAATTAATTGTTAGTAGCAATCTCCCAAAAGCTACTAAAGTTTAAAGCTTATAAATACGTCGTAAGTAGCAATTCCCCAAAAGCTACTAATTTCCTGCTGGAAGTACAATTCCGTTATAATTAGAAGTAATAAAATCTATAGTCTCTTGGCTTTGTAGCGCCTCTACAAGTATTTTAAGTGCTTCATTATTAACGTTTGACCCATGAGTTGCAACTATATTTGCATATAAAATCGCAAACTCCGAGTTATTATCTTCTGTTGCCACAACCAAATCAACAATTCCACCATCTAAAGCGTAGTTTCCGTTTACAATTCCAAAATCCACCTCTTGAATTATTCTCGGAACTTGTGCAGCCTCGATTTCTACAAAGCTTATATTGTAAGGATTGTTAATTATATCATTTGGCGTTGCGCTAAGACCTGCTGTTTCATCAAGTTCTATTACTCCCAATTGATTTAATAAAGCTAGTGCGCGAGCTTCGTTAACGGTATCGTTAGGTATGGCAACTTCAGCTCTTCCTTTTGTTAAGTCATCCAATGAGGTGCTTTTGCCAGCATAAATTCCAAGTGGCTCAAAATGCACTGCGCCTATTGATACAATATCTGTACCGTTATTTTCATTGAAATTAGTTAAATACGGCACATGTTGAAAGAAATTCGCATCTAAATCGCCCTCATCTACTGCTATATTCGGTAATACATAGTCTGTAAACTCTTCAATTTCAAGATATATCCCTTGTTCTGCTAATGTAGGTTTTACAAACTCTAATATTTCTGCATGTGGAGCTGGTGACGCTCCTACTGTAATTGTTGTAAGTCCTGTTGCTTCTGATTGTACATCTGCACTTGCGCATCCTGTTAATGCAATTAATAAACTAAATGCTATTGCTAATTTTTTCATCTCAATTCCTCTTTCTTTAAGTTTGTTATAAATTTTTACTATTAATTTTAACTTTTCTACTTGTAATATGGTACTATTTTGTATATAATTAATTTGGGGAGTTATTCCCTTTTGTTGATTTTAATATAATATAAAATTATCTGACTTTCTTATCTATCTTTTTAGCAATATAGTTACATGTAAATTGTATCAATTGAACCATAATGATTAAAATAAAAATAGTCAGCATCATTGTATCGTATTGGTATCTATAATAACCGTAGCGGATTGCAATATCCCCAAGCCCACCGCCACCAACTGCTCCTGCCATTGCTGAGTAGCCTATTAGCGTAATTAGCGTAATTGAAAGTCCTCTAACAATACTTGGTATTACTTCTGGTATCATAACTTTAAAAATCACTTCCCTTTTGTTACACCCCATAGCTATTGCTGATTCAATAAGCGTATTGTCAACTTCGTGTAATGACGATTCTATCATTCTAGCTACAAATGGAGCGGCACCAATAACTAGCGGTACGATTGCAGCAGTTGAACCAATGCTTTTGCCTACAATTAGTTTAGTAAGTGGAATTAAAGCAATTAGTAATATAATAAATGGAATTGACCTAATTATATTAATCCCACAACCAATTACTCCGTTAATGATTTTATTTGGCATAATTCCTTTTTCATCTGTAATAGTAACTAATATGCCAAGTGGCATTCCTATTAAATATGCCAGCAGTGTTGATGCAAATGTCATATACAAAGTTTCTAACGTTCCTTCTAGTAATATTTCTACCATTGATGTGCCTCTTTTCCTAAAAATTGTTTAGTTATATCGGCTTGAGGTAAACTTAATACTTCTGTTACTAATCCTTGTTCTACTAGATTACTTTTATCTAACACTATTACCTTATCACAAATGCTTTCCACAACTTCAATATCATGAGTTATAATTACGATTGTAATCCCAAGCTCTGCATTTATCTTTTTTAGTAAATCTAGTATTGCTCTAGTCGTAAGGCAGTCTAGCGCTGATGTAGGTTCATCACATAATAGTAATTTAGGATTATTAGCAAGCGCTCGAGCTATAGCTACACGCTGTTTTTGACCTCCGCTAAGTCTAGCAGGATATTCCTTTGCTTTATCCTCAAGTCCAACTAATGTTAATAACGTATTTACTTTTACCTCAATTTCAGCCTTGTTTACTCTGTTAATTTCAAGCGGTAATGCTATATTTTTAGCAACTGTTTGTTGCATCATTAAATTGTATCCTTGGAATATTGTTCCTAGGCTTTTGTAGTACTCAATCTTTTGTTTAGCATCTAAATCCGCTATGTTCTTATTATCAACTTCTATAGTACCTGAGGATGGAACTTCAAGTCCGCCGATACATCTAAGTAGCGTACTTTTCCCAGCTCCACTTATACCAATTATGCCAACAATTTCGCCTTTTGCGATTTCCAAACTAATATTGTCTAGCACGGTAAATTCCTTTGTACCTGTAGTAAATTTCTTTACTACATTATTAATCTTTATCATTTTATCCCCCCATAATTGTTGCTGTGTAGATTTTTTAATGCTATAAATTTTTTATTATAAGTATGAAAAGCCTCCAAAATTTTTTAGGAACAATCGCTGCTCCGGTGGTATGGGGCTTTGCCCCTGGACCCCAAAGCTTCCTTTTAGAGAGTTCTCATATTAAGTTAACAGCTTTAATAGCTTTTTTAATTTAAGAATTTTTTCTACTATTAATATGTAACTATTGGCAACACCCACGTTACCAATAGTTAAAGTAAGTATTACTCTTCTTGATATAGCGCTGTGGATAAATATCGCTCTCCATTATCTGGAACAATAAATAGTACCTTTGTATCTGCAGAAGCTTCCTTTGCAATATCATAAGCAATTTTATAATTTGCACCACCTGAGAAGCCTGCTAATATCCCATGTTCTGCACCTAATTTTCTAGCATACTGCATAGCATCTTCATCAGATATAGTTAAAATTTTATCTATAATATCTAAATTCAATATATCAGGTTTAAATCCAGCTCCAATCCCTTGGATTTTATGCGGACCTTTAACGCCTTGGGTAAGTATCGGTGAAGTTTCAGGTTCTATTGATATAAGCGTAATATCTTTATAATGCTCCTTTAATATTTCACCTACTCCAGTAATAGTACCACCTGTGCCAATCGCTGCCACAAAATAGTCTAGTTTATCGAAGTCTCTAATAATTTCTTTAGCTGTCGTAGATTTGTGAGCTAACACGTTATCCCCATTTGTAAACTGAGATAATATAACATGATTATCTAGCTCTGCTAATTCCTTAGCCTTTGCGATTGCACCACCCATGCCATCTTTTGCACTAGTAAGAACTAGCTCTGCACCATATCCCTTAAGAATAGCTCTTCTTTCTAAACTCATACTCTCTGGCATAACAAGCTTACACTTTACTTTTAAAGCTGCTGCTACCATTGCCACCCCAATTCCAGTATTTCCGCTTGTAGGCTCCACTATAGTAGTGCTATCCGTTATAATACCTTTTTGCTTAAGCCCCGATATCATATACAATGCTGCCCTATCTTTTACAGAACCGCCTGGATTAAAAAACTCTAATTTGGCATATAACTGCCCACTAACTTCTGGGTCATTAATTTTAACAATTGGTGTATTACCTATAAGTTCAAACAAGTTATTGTAAATCATCTCTGTACCTCCATAATATAAACAAGTCCCTAAAAATAAGCAAATAAAAAAGCTCCCATCCAATATGGACATATCTGTAGATATATCATAAAAGGACGAGAGCGAATTAGTCCGCTTCGTGTTACCACCTTTTTTCGCTTATGCCTCACGACATAAACCTTATCGAGTACAAACATACTCTATCGCTGTTACGGGCGAATCCCGTTGTAGCCTAAGTGTTCTCACACCTCGGTACACCGCTCCAAGGCCATCTTCGGCAAGCACTCCGTTCCTACTCTCAGCATACGTAGGTTCTCTGTAAACTTTGTGGTTTGCGTACTCTTCTCTTCACTGCGTTTGGTAATAATATTTAATTTATACTGAGTATACACCTGTAAAAAGATAATGTCAAGTGTTATTTTTAATTTTACAAAATTTACTTTTAATATTTTAAAAATTTTATTTGTAGAAAAGTCACATGGTATTGCCAACTATTAAAAATTATAGTAATATATATTTTGTACATATTATCGCAATATACGCGGGGAAATTTTAATTAGAGGGCGATAAAATGTTAAATTAAAGAAAGGGAATAACTATAATGGAGAAATTAAATCGGGAATTAGTAAATAAAAACTCACTTTTACTGTGGCAAGGTGTTGGGGTATCGCTATTTGGAGATATAATCTACAATATGGCTATAGCAAAATGTATCTATGACATGACAGAATCTACGTTAATGGTATCAATAATAGCAATTTTAAATATATTGCCAACTATTATCCTTATGCCCATAGCAGGTGTGTGGGTGGAAAGATGGCAAAAAAAATCCGTATTAATCTACAGTGACTTAATTCGGGGGCTATTAATGATTTTGCTCGGGATATGTTTTATATTTCAATTTAACTTTTCTTTAATTTGTGTTGTAAGTGTATTGCTTGGAATTGCTGAAGCGTTCTTTAGACCATCTATTATTACGCTAGTGCCACTAATCATAAAAGAGAAATTATTAATTAGAGCTAGTTCTATTACAGAAGTGGTTTCTAACACTGTCACTATTTTGGCTAACTTTATTGGGGGAATGTTACTGCTTATATTTAATATACCGGTAATTATTATATTTAACGGTATTACTTTTATCATTTCTGCTATTAGCGAATTATTTATAAAGGTAGAAGAAGAGAAGCTTGATGAGGAGGCTAAACCATTAAATTCTAACTTCCAAGAAATCAAAGACTCTTTTGCTACAACTAAAATCTTTTTTCATGAAAACAAAACCTATCTAGGATTACTAATCACCTATTGCACAATAGTATTTCTGCTATCAGTGTATACCATACTAAGACTACCATTTTTTGAAAGTAATTTTAACATTGAACTTTACGGAATTGCAATGGGCTTTATATCCTTAGGAGGAATAATAGCGCCTATTTTATTAAGCGTAATAGATATAGATAAGCATAAATACCAAGTGCTTTTGTTCGCTATAATAGGAATGAGTATACCGATGCTATTTATAGGAACTAAGTATGCAGTAATAGTTGTTGGAATTATGTTTTTATATGGATTTTTTAATAGCATATTGCACAATATTTTTGGCGTTGCTTTAGTTATAGGAATTCCAGCCGAAATTAGAGCCAGAATTAGTGCAATAAATACGCCTTTAATTTTGGTAAGTTCATTATTAGGCCAGCTGGTAGGCGGAATTTTAGGGGATATAGCACCAATGGATGATATAATTAGATGTGTGTTCGTTATTATATTGTTGGTTGTTATGATTAACACAAGAAAACTGGTTAAAAACTAAACGTACTAGAAAAAAGGAGCTGATGAGAAAATGTCTATTATTAATGTTAATAAATTGACTTTTAGCTATGATACACATCATGAAAATATATTTACCGATACGTCATTTACTTTAGATACCGATTGGAAATTAGGTTTAATAGGACGCAACGGTAGAGGCAAAACTACGTTTTTAAATTTGTTGCAAAATAAGTATGAATATAAAGGTAGTATTGTTAGTTCGGTTAGTAGTTTTGATTATTTCCCATTTGAAGTAGACTCAGATGGGATAACGTTAGAAGTTATTCGCAATGTTATTGCACCTTATACGCAGTGGGAAGCCCAGATGGAACAGTGTATTGCGCTAGCAACTGATGATGCGTTGCAGATGTATGGCGATATATTGGAGAATTATATGCAGCATGATGGTTATAGTATTGAAGATTTAATCGTAAAGGAAATTAATTTACTTCATGTTGACGCAGATGTGTTAAAAAGGCCTTTTAAAACTTTAAGTAATGGTGAGCGTACTAAGTTAATGTTGGCGGCTTTGTTTTTAAAGAAAAATAATTTTTTACTTATAGATGAGCCAACTAATCATTTAGACCAAGCAGGCCGTGAAATTTTAGCCCAGTATTTATATAGTAAAAATGGCTTTATCCTAGTTTCTCATGATAGACTATTTTTAGATAGAGTAATCGACCATGTGGTATCTATTAATAGGCAGACTATAGAAGTGGTAAAAGGAAACTATACTAGTTGGTATACTAATAAACAAAGGCAAGACCAATATGAGCGTAATGAAAATAGTAAGCTTAAAAAAGAAATTTCTAGGTTACAAGCTTCTAGTAGTAAAGCAATTGGTTGTAGCGATAATATAGAGAGTAAGAAATTAGGTACTGATATAGTTGATAAAGGTTATGCAGGTCATAAATCTGCTAAGATGATGAAACGTGCTAAGGTGATTGAAGGTAGGAAAAATAGATTAGTTGAAGAAAGTTCCAAGCTGTTAAAGGATGTTGAGACTGTAGAAGCTCTAAAAATTCATTATGAGCCGTATATTAAGCCTATATTAATTGAAATGAGAAATATCCAAATTCACTATGGTGAGAGGGAAGTTGTTAATCAGCTTAATTTAAGAGTTTTAAAAGGTCAGCGACTGCTGTTAAAAGGAAAAAACGGATGTGGTAAGTCGAGTCTGATTAAATTGATTATGAATGAAGTTGAGCAAGTTGAAGGGCATATAATTAAGGGGAGTAAATTAAAGATTTCGTACGTTCCACAAGATACTAGTTTTTTAAAGGGCGATATGAAAACTTTTATTTTATATAATGGAATAGATGAAAGCTTGTTTAAGGCAATTTTGCGCAAACTTGATTTTTCGCGTGATGCTTTTGATAAGCAGTTGGAAGAATTAAGCGGTGGGCAGAAGAAGAAGGTGCTTATTGCAAAGAGCTTGTCAGAACAGGCCCATTTGTACATTTGGGATGAACCGCTTAATTTTATCGATATTTTATCTAGACAGCAGATTGAGGATTTACTTGTAGCTTACGAGCCTACTATGGTTTTTGTAGAACATGACCAGATGTTTTGTGAGCAAGTGGCTACTAATGTTTTAGATGTTTCTAATCATAAATTTAACTAGTACTAAATAGTAAAAGGACATTCAAATGCGAATGTCCTTTTTGTTTGGAGAAATTTTTAAACTTGTTGTCCATCGTATACTACGCTTACTTTCTCATCTATAAGTTGGTCTATTACCGATTTTGTATATTTGTCCGTTAAGTCTAATCTATTTCGGTCTAATGATAAATCCCATAAACTTTCTTGCTCTTCTAAAACGGATATATCTTTAACTTTATTTCCGCTTAAATGTAGCTTAGATAAATTCACTAAATTTTCTAACGATGCTATATTCGTTACATTGTTGTTATCTAACGTTAGCCATGTTAAATGCGGAAAATGCTTAAGCACTCCTATATCGGTTACATTATTATTATCTAAGTGTAAGTAAGTTAGGTGCTGCATTGGCTGTAATGGCGATATATCGGTTACTTTGTTATTGTTTAAGTTTAGCCACCATAAATCTTGCATTGAGTATAACGGCTCTATATTATTAATTTGATTGCCTGCTAATTCTAGCGTTGTTAAGTTTGTTAATCCTTTTAATGCGGAAATATCTCCTATTTGGTTATTATCTAAATGTAGCGCATTAAGATTATTTAAATCTGAAATAGGCCATAAATCTGATATTTGGTTTTGTGCTAACATTAATGATTTTAGTTGGTATAAATCCGCTATTGGTGTTAAATCGGTTATTTCGTTGTTATTTAATACTAGCTCATTTAAGTTGAGTAGCGTTTCTACACCTGTTAAGTTGCTTATTTTATTGTTTTCAAGCGATAGTCGTGTTAAGTTTGATAAACCTCTTAGCGGTGTTAAATCCGTAATATCATTGTCTGATAACGTTAAGTTTTTTAAGCTAGTTAACCTAGATAGCGTTGTTAAATCCGTTAAGTTGTTATCATGTAAATCTAGTTTAACTAAGTTATGTGCATATTCTAGCCCAGTTAAATCTGTCACCTCTTCATATACTCTAAGAGATTTTAATGCTAATATTTCTGAGCGGTTTACAATACCATCCTTATTTTTATCAACTGCTGCCACTACCATTTTTTCTAAAGTTTTATCGGCAAACTCTACTGCAGGTGCATTGTTATATGACCATGGGATGCTTTCTGGTGGAATATCTAGCTCATTTTCGGTGTTACTTTCTTGTATCACATTCATCTTTGACTTTTCCACAGCGATTGCATTTTCGTCATTGCTATCCGGTTTATATATATCTGTAGCATTCTCTATTGCAATAGTAGCATTATCTCTAGTTTCGTCTAATTCATTTTGGTCAGGTACTGCTGTGTTAGGCATGCCGTTAATTGCTGAGTTAGGCACATTAGTTCCTGTGTTAGGCACGCCGGTAGTTCCTGGTACATTAGTTCCTGTATTAGGCATGCCGGTAGTTCCTAGGTTACCTGGAATTCCTCCGTTATCATAAGTCCCTTTTCGGTACGTTCCTGAATTCGGTATTCCTGTATTTGGATTATACGTGCTCGTTCCATTGTTATACGTTCCTGTTGCATTATTCGCCTTATTATTATTATTATTATTATTATTAACGCCAACGTGATTTGTACCATTATTAGTATTAGTCATGCCATTTGCATTAGAATTAATAGTGCCTCTTGTGTTAACTCCAATATTATTGCTACCAGTTCCATTAGTATTTACGTTATTAGCGTTATTAGCATTTATGCTATTAGTATTTACGTTATTAGCATTATTAGCATTTACGTTATTAGCGTTATTAGTATTTATGCTATTAGTATTTACGTTATTAGCGTTATTAGTATTTACGTTATTAGAATTATTAGTATTTATGCTATTAGTATTTACGTTATTAGAGTTATTAACATTATTAGTATTTATGCTATTTATGTTGTTAGAGTTATTAGCATTTGTGCCAGCATTACTATTTTTCGTATTTCCATGGTGCGCTCGTGCACTATATGAATTAGTACCGTTATTATAGTCTGGAACATTATTAGTTGTATCAGGACTATATCTACGCGGTGCATTACCATTCATATCTTCAGCATAAGTTTGTGGCACATTCTCATATCTTTGTCTAACCGTGTCCTCTGTTTCATGTCGTTGATATTGCTGATACTGCTGAGGTATTTCTTGTTGCTGTGGCATATCCGGCTGATATTGTACTTGCAAGTCTGGCTGATATTGCTGTGGTATTTGTACATCTTGATTATATTGATGTGGTACTTGTAAATCTTGCTGATATTGCTGAGGATAATTCGGCACTTGTAAATGGCCCAAATCTTCTGGTGGGTCACTATTCTCCACCAATGGCGCATCTCCTTCCGCTGGAGTCATAGCCCCACCTGCTCCTTCAAATGGTGGTGTGCTTTCTTCAATTTGCTCCGCTTCATCTAATTGTTCTGGTTCTAATTGTTCTGGCACTTGTGATTGTGGCTCATAACCATAATCCACTCTCGTATTATCCTCTATCACTGCTAATGTTGGTACTGCCAATATATCATCGCTAACTGGCATAGGTCCTACAAAATTGTTGCTAATCTGATAATCTGTATTGCTATTAATCAGTCCCGTTGACTCCACATCTGGAGCTTGTGACTTAGGCTTTGGATTTACATCCGGAAAATCATTGCCCACATCCTCTTTTTTAGGTAACTTACCTTTTGCTTGATTAATTTGTCTGCGCGCATTACCCGAAGTTTTATCATTTTGCGTTTTATGGGATGTGCTAGGCGTTTTTGCATTTTCGGCTGGCTTAGCTGGTGCCTCATTAGCTGGATGCTCTACATCATCTATATTTTCCGCTTCCTTATGAGCTTGTGTATTATTTGCTTGTTGTTCACCATTACCATTTTCTTGTTGTGCGGTGTTACTATTTTCTGTGTTAGCAGGATTTTCAGCAGGCGCTTGTTGAGGAGGTACCTGCTGATTTGCTTGCTTTGGCTTAGGTGCTTCATCTACATGGTCTGATGATGCTGGCACATCTGGATTTATTTCTGGATTTACCTCTGGCACTTCAATCGCTGGTGGTGTCGGTTCTGTTGTTGGCTTAATATTTTGTGGTACAGGCCCAATTAGTCCATGGTCTGCTTGTTCTATTGGCTTTAACAATGGAACTGCATCTTCGGTTTCGTAATATTCGTAGTTAATAGCTTCGTAGTTAGTAACCTCGTAATTATTAGCTTCGTAATTAGTAGTCTCGTAATTAGTAGCTTCGTAATTAGTAGTCTCGTAATTAATAGCTTCATAATTAGTAGACTCGTAGTTATTAGCTTCGTAATTAGTGGTCTCGTAGTTATTAGCTTCGTAGTTATTAGCTTCGTAGTTATTGACTTCGTAGTTAGGAGCTTCATAATTATTAGCTTCGTAGTTATTCATCTCATAGTTAGTAGCATCGTAATTATTGACTTCGTAGTTAGTATCTTCGTAATTAGTAGCCTCGTAATTATTGGCTTCGTAATTATTAGACTCGTAATTAGTATCCTCATAATTAGTAGCTTCGTAACTAATAACAGGATTATATTCAGGGTTATATTCAGGATTATAATCCACACTAGGCTGCACATTATACTCCGAGTCATGTGTATTATAATTATGAACAACGGGTAGTGCATTAAATTCAGCTTGATTATTATTAGGTAATTTAGCCGTAGGAGCTAAATTTTCTTCTTCATTAGCTTGGATTGGTAAAGGGGCAATATTTATCACCAAAAATGCTGAGAGTATACTTGCTATCATTTTTTTACTCATTTTTTTCCTCCAATATTTGTTTATGGTATACGTGGTCGATATTGTCCGAGGGCGTTGCCCGTAGACTCATTTCATATTAAATTAACAGCTCCTTGTTTATTAATATGACTTATTATTACAAAAAAACGAATACTTAAACCAAAATTAATTATAAAGGCAA
>MDSP01000178.1_pt1 | contig 14513 bp, 10 predicted proteins | sample 1005811 | NCBI WGS metagenome assembly MDSP01 (sample SAMN05526596, study PRJNA338239) | gut metagenome | isolation source: stomach gut content | host: Naso elegans | place: Saudi Arabia: Red Sea | collected 2011-04
CAACAACGGGCAAGACATTAAATGTCTCGCCCATCAAAATATAACATATATTAATTAATTTTTCTTGTGAAATCTTCTTTTTCTAACGTCAAATTGTCATTATAATACGGATCTCTCCTATACAGTCCCCACTTATTTTCAAATCTTTCTATTTCACTTTTAAACCTTGCTATTTTCTCAGGGCTATCTTCATGCCCTCGGCTTTTTGATTCATAATGATACGCTTCAACTTGCGGGTTAAATACTACTAATTTGCCAATTTCCCTAACCTGTAAACAAAAATCCACATCATTAAACGCCACAGCATAACCATCATCTAATCCGCCAACAGCCCAAAACACATCTTTTTTCACCATCAAACACGCCGCAGTTACGGCGCTTAAATTTTGAACAACGTTAAGCCTTACAAAATACCCCATATCTTCCTTTGCAAAATGCTTGTGAGAATGTCCTGCAACTTGCCCAATCCCCACAATTACCCCCGCATGTTGAATAGTATCATCTGGATAATACAGTTTTGCCCCAACGATGCCAACATCTTCACGCTGACAGTACATAAGCATTTGCTCAATCCAATCTGGAGTTATAATTTCTATATCGTTGTTTAACAATATAAAATAATCACCTTCTGCATGCTCTGCACCAAAATTATTTATTGCAGAATAATTAAACCCTTTTTTCCACTCCAACAATTTTACATTATCTGCTTGAGTTACTTCCTTATAATACTCCCTTATTTCTGTCGTCTGGCTGTTATTTTCAATTATTAATATTTCATAATTTGGGTATGTGCTTTTTTTGATTGACTCAAGACACTTTTCTAAATCTTCTTTGTGGTCTTTGTTCGGTATAATTATAGATACTTTTGGGATATGTTCAAGCTTATAATCTATGCAGTATACGCCAGAATGTTTTCCTTGGCTAACAGTTCCTTGTAGCCCTATTCGCTCCAAATGATTTTCTATCGCTTTTATACTCGATGCCACCGCATAGTCTTTTACCCCTGTAATCCCCCCTGCTGTCGACGCACTATGTATACGCCAGTGGTATAATATTTTAGGTATGTGTACAATATTTTCTGTTTGCTCAATTACTCTTAAAATCAAATCATGGTCTTGACTGCCATCAAATTCACTATTAAACATACCTATATCTTCAATTAATTGTCTACGATACACACAAAAATGACAAATATAATTTTGATGTCTAATTAAATCTGGTGAAAAATCTGGTTTAAAATGTGGGTCGCTAAAAATTTTAGTTTTTTCATCAACTTTATCCTCATCAGTGTATATAAAATCAACGTTCGGGTTGTTATTTATAGTTTCAACCACTTCAAATAATGCATTTGCCGTAAGCAAGTCATCATGGTCAAAAATCCCCACAAATTCACCCCTTGCCATTTCCAAACATTTATTTGTGTTACCAGAAATACCATAATTTTCTTCCAAAAATTGAACTTTTATACGAGGCTCATTGTCGGCATATTTTTTCAATATTGATAACGTTTCTTCGTTCACACTAGCTCCGTCTGCAATACACAACTCCCAATTTGAATAAGTTTGATTTCTAACCGACTCTACCATTTCCACCAAAAATTGTTTTGGCGTGTTAAATGTCGGCACGATAATGCTTATTAGCGGTTGATACGGCTGTATAGTGGCACGTTGTACGTTAAGTTCAGTTTTTGATGGCAAATGTTTTTTAAGCCATTCATCATATACAGATATAGTTATTACTTTATTTCTAATTTTGTGATACGCTTGTTCAATCCCATACTCATTAATGTATGACAGCGTTTTTATTATCGTATCTTTGTTGATGATAGAAAATAATTTATTTTTTTTACCACGTTTTTCTCTACTAATCCACGCCTTAATATCTACAATTTCAGCTTTTTTATCGCCATCGCATTCATAATACAAAACAATTCTATCAATTAACCCATCACATAAAATTTCAAATCCAATTCGTATATTAGTTATGTTTTCGTCCTCATACATTTTTATATCAGCACGAGCAGTTTTTTCTATCGTCACCCCACCAACGTTCGTCGAAATTTGAACTGGTTTATCAGTTGTACTATACACCCAACCCCTAATAAAAATTTGTTCTCCTTTTTGACTTATTTCATCTATTTTGCTTTTTATTCTGTCAGCTCTCAAATCCTCAATATTTTTTTTAGCTATCAGTTCCCACTTCTCATTTACTTTCATTTCAAAAACAACTGTCGTATAATTATCCCAATCTTCATCTAACATTATAGAAAATCCAACGTCGCTTGTATCAAGTTTAAACTTTTGTTGTATATCTCCTCTTTCAACAATTGTTGGGTATATTTTTATATATTCATTGTCATCTAATATAGCTCTATACGTAACATCTTGTATTATGCACCAGCCCACAATCTCAAGTTTATTATCAGGTGTAAAAATAATAGTATCAACTTTGTGAGTTTTCATAACCTGCCTCCTACTTGTTAGTTGTACTCAACTGCTCAAACATATTAATCATTTCTTCTGATAAATGTATATCTAAAATTTGTAGATGAAGTATAACATGTACAGGACTTTTTACTTTAAAAATTATTTGCGGGTCATCAGTCGTAAACACAAACATATTTCCAACTTGCACAACTGCATTAGTTGCCCAAAGTTTGTGCGGGATAGCTCTTTCCGTTTTATAAAATTCTACTTTGTGCAAAATAATTATCGATGTTGCTGAAATTGGATCAATTCGTACAAAACGTGTATCTTTTTCACAATTTAAAACGATACTCCTAGAAAATTTATCTCCTGCATATTGAAAATGTAAGCTATGTTGTTCATTAAATTCTCTTGATTTTTGTGCCCAAAACACCTCAAAAGTTTTATTTGTGTTTGGTTTCAAAAAGTTTTTTTGCATCAAGTGGTCGCCTTGTTTAATTTCAAATATATACTGATACTCATTTCCTGTGTCAAGAAGTTCCATTCCCGCTCGCAAATTTCTACTAACATCATTGTATGAATTTTTAAATTCTGAATCTTCCAGTCCTAAGTACGTTGCATCAACCTCAACAATTTGCAAGTTATCTAAAGCTTCAACCATTTTTATAAAACTATTTTTCGTGTAAAATCTTATGTGCGTATTGTCTAAAAGCCCAATTTCATTGTATTCAAACTTGTTTTGCAATAACTCAACAACAATGGAATGGTGAGCAATGTTTGGAATAGACACAAGTATTGAGCCATCTTCTTCCAAAAAATCTTTAGCTTTATCAAGCACAGCAGACGGGTCATACAAATGCTCCAAAACATCAGCAAACAATATATAATCAAATTTATTTTGTATCAGTTTCGCCCAGTTGTAGTTTTCAATGTTTCCATCAACTTCCCCGATACAACTTTGAGTTGCAAATTGGCTAGCTTCAGTGCCCGCCTCTTGGTCAATTTCAACGATAGTAACTTGTGCCCCCATTTGCTCGGTCAAATGTTTTGTAAGCCTCCCATGTGCACAGCCAAACTCCAAAATAGTTGAATCTGGCTTTATTCTATCAATTATTTTAGATAACGAATCTCCCCCTGATAAATCCAAATCAAAATTATATTTCGACATAACTACTCCCCTTTCCAGTTGTGAGGGATAATATATCTCCCCTCCCCAACATATTTATTTAATACACGAACCACCCCAAATCTGGCTTTATAGTCGATAGGAACAGTTGCCGTTTCTTCCATAATTGCAACATCAAAATAATATTCGCCCCCAATAGCTAATATACCGTATGTATATTCAAGCGTTAGTGTATTTCGACCAACTTCCCACGGAACTTTTACGCCATCAAGCAACGTGTTTAGCCCGCAAACGTAGTCATCATCAACGCTCCTCATCGCAACGCCTATCACAATATTTTCAACGTTAATATCATACACATCATAAATTATTTCAATATGGATACGCATATCTTGTGACACGTTATCGACAACATTATTTTTATCGTCTTGTATAGTTAAACTTTGGATTTCGGCGATTTTATTCGTTTGTATCTCAAATTTATGTACTTCTTTTGACCTAGGTGTGTTAGAGTCTTTTCCTTTTAAATAGTCTAAATATTTGTCTGTCACCAAATCTACATCTCCATAATCTTGCACAACACCATGTTTTAACCACAAAACTTTTGTGCAAAATCTCTTAATAGCGTTTATGTCATGTGCAACATACAAAACAGTCGTTCCGCCAGTCATCATTTCTTTCATTTTTTTCATACACTTAATTTGGAAATTTTGGTCTCCAACAGACAAAATTTCATCAACAATCAAAATATCCGGATTAACGTTAATCGCAACCGAAAAAGCCAGTCTGGCAAACATACCGCTCGAATATGTTTTTACAGGTTGATGAATAAACTCGCCAATGTCTGCAAAATCAAGTATTCCTTGCAACTCTTTTTGCGTTTCAGCTTTCGTTTTTCCCATCATCGTGCCATACAAAAATATGTTTTCAAGCCCCGTATATTCACCGTTAAACCCTGCACCAAGCTCCAAAAGTGCCGATATTTTTCCGTTAATTTGCAGTGTACCACTAGTTGGGTGGAGCACGCCTGTAATAATTTTTAATAGCGTCGACTTGCCTGAACCATTGTTGCCAACAACCCCCAATATCTCGCCTTTTTCAAGTTCAAAAGACACATCATTAAGTGCAAAATATTCTTTTGAATACGATTTTTTAGTTATACTAAAAGTTTCTTTAAGTCGGTCAATCGGCTCATTATACAATTTATAAACTTTGTTTAGCCCTTCAATTTTTATAACGCTCACATACCCACCCCCTACAATACATCTGCAAAATGTATTTTTAATTTTTTGAACACCGATACTCCAAAAACAAATAATGCCCCTGTAATTGCCCAAAAATAAAAAGTTTGGTGTAAGTGTTCCCACGCCCAAACTTTATCTATAAGTGAATTTCTATACCCCTGTACTATGTAATACATGGGATTAAGTTTTATCAAAAATTGGAATTGCTCTGGTATCATATCAATACTCCACATAATCGGGGTCAACCACATTCCAACTTGTAAGCAAATATTAATTATTTGCCCCAAATCTTTAAAAAATAAAATTATTGCACTTGTTGCATAGCCAATTCCTAATATCAACGCTACTAAGCATATCATATAGTACAAAAGTTGCAACGTATACAAATTTGGATAATAGCCATATAAACAAAATATAAAAATTACAAATCCAACAAAAAATAAATGTACAAATAAAGCCGAAATTAGTTTTACCATCGGCAAAATACTAATTTTAAATACAACTTTTTTGACCAGATAGCTATATTCCAAAAAACTTGTTGTGACTGTCATAAGTGCTTCCGAGAAAAAAAACCAAGGCACAAGTCCCGCCATAAGCCATAGTATAAATGGAAAATCACCAACTGCTCCCGACCTAAAACCAACTTGAAACACAAACCAATATACCATAATAGATACGACAGGTTGAATAAAGGCCCATATAATTCCTAAATATGAGCCTGCGTATTTTGTCTTAAAGTCATTTTGTGCTAAATTCCAAATTAATTGCCTATTTTGCCAAAGTCCTAGACTTTTTTCATTCATTTATATCACTTCGCTTTGTTTATACATATCTTCATAATATTTCATATAATCTCCCGAAACTATTTGTTCTATCCACTGTTTGTGGCTTAAATACCACTCAATAGTTTCTTTTATGCCTTGTTCAAATGTATAACTTGGTGACCAACCTAATTCAGTCGTAATTTTATTGTTATCGATTGCATAACGGCGGTCGTGCCCTGGTCTATCTTGAACATACGTTATTAAATCTTCACTTTTCTCCAAGTTGCTAATAATCAACTTAACTATTTCTATATTAGCTTTTTCGTTGTTTCCACCAATGTTATACACTTCTCCATCTTTACCTTTGTGTAAAACTGTATCAATTCCTGTGCAGTGGTCTTTCACATGCAACCAATCACGAATTTGCATACCATCTCCATACACTGGTAACGCCTTGTCGTTCAAACAATTGTTTATCATAAGCGGAATTAACTTTTCTGGAAACTGATATGGTCCATAATTATTTGAGCAACGTGTAATATTTATCGGAAGCCCAAACGTTTCATTATAAGCTCTAACAAATAAATCCGAACTTGCTTTTGATGCCGAATACGGACTATTTGGAGCTAGTGGTGTCGTTTCCACAAACATTCCCGTTTTACCAAGCGTGCCATACACTTCATCTGTTGACACTTGCAAAAATTTTACTCCATCTTTAAATTCACGGCAATATTTATCATTGGGGTTAGTTTTCCAAAATTGTTTTGCAGTATCGAGAAGAACTTGAGTTCCTAAAACGTTCGTGCTTAAAAATATTTCTGGGTCTTCAATACTTCTATCAACGTGTGACTCTGCCGCAAAATTTACAACTGTATCAATCTGAGATTGCTCGAAAATTTTTTCAACAAGCTCTCTATCTCTAATATCTCCCTTTATAAATTTATATTGTGGATAACATTCAATACTTTTTAAGTTTTCCAAATTTCCTGCATATGTCAGCAAATCTAAATTTATAATATTGTAATTATAAGTAACTAACATATGTTTTACAAAGTTGCTCCCAATAAACCCTGCCCCACCTGTTACTAATACGTTTTTCATAAATTGCTCCTATTCTATTAGACCTAAAATATATTGACCATACTCTGTTTTAGCCATAACATTTCCTAATTTTTTTAGCTGTAATGCATCTATCCAACCATTTGCGTATGCGATTTCTTCAATACACGCAACATACATTCCCTGTCTGTTTTGAACCGCTTGAACAAAGCTGCTAGCCTCGTTTAGCCCCTCACATGTGCCTGTATCAAGCCACGCCATTCCACGCCCAAAAAGCTCCACTTTTAGCTTTCCATTTTGCAAATATCGTTCATTAACTGTTGTGATTTCAAGTTCACCACGTGCTGATGGAGCAATAGTTTTAGCAATTTCCACAACATCGTTATCATAAAAATATAGCCCTGGAATAGCATATTTAGACTTAGGTTGTGTTGGCTTTTCTTCAAGCGATATAACATTTCCGTCTGTATCAAATTCCACAACGCCATAAGATGTTGGGTCTGCAACGGGATACCCAAAAATTACTGCCCCCTCATCTACAGCTACTGCTTTTTTTAATGCACCGCTAAAACCGCTACCGTAAAATATGTTATCTCCAAGCACAAGTGCAACTTTATCACCACCAATAAATTTTTCACCAATAGTAAATGCTTGTGCAAGTCCTTTAGGTTCGTCTTGAACTTCATATACAAGTGTCATTCCAAGCTCTGTTCCATCTCCTAAAAGTTCTTGATACACTGGTAAATCACGTGGAGTTGAAATAATTAATACTTCTCTAATTCCTGCTAACATAAGTGTCGACAATGGATAATATATCATCGGTTTGTCGTATATCGGCAAAATTTGCTTAGATACTGCTTTAGTAATGGGATATAACCTCGTTCCGCTTCCACCTGCTAATATAATTCCTTTCATCTAATCACCCTCTTATTTTAAGAAATTTAATAAAATTGCTAAACTATATCTGCTCCAAATTCCTATATATACTAACAAAGATACTAGTATAGAGTATTGACTAAAATAATGTTTTTTATAAAATAGCCACATTGCGTTATGAAAATCAAATATAACTTTTGTGCGACGTTTTTTTGAACTGCCCCCTTTAAAATGTGTAATTTTAATTCGTGGATAATATACAATTTTATATCCAGCCTCTTTAATTCTAAAACACCAATCTATATCTTCTCCATACATAAAAAATGTTTCATCTAACATTCCTACATCTTTAATAACTTTACGTGGAACCAACATAAACGCCCCTGTAAGACAGTCTATTTCGCCAACTTTATTGTCTGCCTTATTTAGTGCACGATATGCCCCATACTTTTGTGGATTGCGTTCATCAAATCGCAACAAATAATGTAACGATGCCTCAGGCGTTGGAAATCCACGTTTGCAAGCGTGGTCAAGCGTACCATCTTCAAGCACAACTTTGCCACCTATTGCCCCTATCGTTTTTCCCGTTTTTTTCTTATAATTTTCAGCAAAAAACACACATCTTGACAATACGTCCTTTTCAAGCATAGTGTCAGAGTTTAATAATAAAATATATTTTCCTTTCGCTTGTCTTATGCCAATATTATTCCCTTTTGCAAAGCCCCCGTTTGTGTCACTTTTGATGATTTTTAGTTGATGATAATCTTCAAATTCTATCGCAATTCGTTCTATACTGCCATCATAAGACGCATTATCAACTAAAATCACCTCATAGTTATACGGAAAATTTTGTTCAAAAACTGAATTTAATGTTTGAGCTGTCAGTTCATAAGTTTTGTAATTTACAATAATTATAGATAATATCATTTTTAACCTCATTTCTACTATACGCAAAAAAAGCGAACCACCTGTTATAGATAGTTCGCATATTTTAATTTTTTACCAACTAAGTTGTACGGTGAAAACTTCTTAGTTATAGTTTTTCTAGATGTTTATTTACTAATCAATAATCTCTAGTTATCAATTTTAAGCAACCGAATCATCTAAAATGATTTCCTCTGTTATAAATTTTTCCTCTGTTTTTTCAGCAGCATCACCAGTTTCTTCTGCTGGCGCTTCGTCTGCTGTTTTTTCTTCGTCAGATTTGAAAAATCTTTTTAACATATAAGGTATCATATTTTTAAGTCCAGCTTTGTCAACATCAGCCATAGCTATAAGCTCGCCTGTTCCAACTTCTTTTCCATCAAGCAAACAAACAACAGTACCAACTTTTTGCCCTTTGTATACAGGTGCAACTAAGTTTTCGTCAATTTCAACTTTGTATTCATAGTTTGCATCACTTGACGATTTTGGTACAACAAAACTTAATGACTTGTCAATAGTTGCATCAACAATATCTTCTTGACCTTTTTTAACTGGAACTTGTGCGATAACTTCGCCAACTTGTGGACCTTGTGACACTTTATAATTTGCAAATCCATAGTCTAACAGTGAGCCAGCTTCTCTAAATCTTGCTTTGCTATCTGCCCCACCAAGAACAACTGCTATAAGCTCCATATCATCACGTTTTGCCGTTGCACTAACGCAATGTTTTGCCTCTGGAGTGTACCCTGTTTTTAGACCTGTAATACCTGGATACCATTTCAACATTTTATTTGTGTTTGTAAGCCCAAATTCTGACTCCCCACGTCTTGTGCGGTGCACAATTGTATCCATCCAAATAGTTAATGTTTTTGTTATATCAGGATATTTTGTAATAAGTTCTCTAGACATAAGTGCAACGTCATGAGCACTCGATACGTGTCCATCAACGTGTAATCCACATGCATTTTTAAATACAGTGTCATTCATTCCAAGTTCTTTTGCTTTTGCGTTCATTAAGTCCACAAATTGTTGTTCACTACCACCGATAAATTCAGCCATAGTTACTGCAGCGTCGTTTGCCGATGCTATTGCGATACATTTTAACAAATCTCTAACTGTCTGTTGTTCGCCTTCTTCCATAAAAACTTGTGAACCACCCATACTCGCAGCATGTTCACTAACTGTAACTTGGTCGTCCCAATTGATTTTTCCGCTTGCAACAGCGTCATGAATTAATAGCATCGTCATAACTTTTGTAACACTTGCTGGTGGAATTGCCTCATGCATATTTGTTTCTTTTAAAATTTGCCCACTGCTGGCCTCCATAAGTACCGTACTTCTAGGTGGGTCTACCCCTTCGGCAACCGCTTCTTCCTCACCAAATATAACGTTCGGCACAAATAGTATACCAACTAAGCATAGTACACTTATAAATTGTTTCATCGTTCTCAAGTCCTTTCGTATATAATCTATTTCTCTTATTGTTTGTAATAAGTAATAAATTATACGTTTCGGACTTATCTAATATCTAAATCTATAGGATATCTAATGTTTTTTGACTTATTTAATATCTAAGTCTACATATAAATCATACGTTCTCGTCCAAGGAAAAGTTAACGTTGATAAATTTATCTCATCATATTGTACGCTATGACCTGCAACAGAAATTACACTTTCTTTAAATTTATCTATTAAGTTTACTATCGGCATCTGTGTTAAAAGTGTCATGTTTATTACATTATCTGCGTTATCTTGTTTTATACTTACAACGACAAGTTCGTCATCTTGGATATATTCATACGTAACTTGTTGTTCGTCGTCTATTGATTTGTATATTTGTGACCCAGTTAATAACCAACTTGAGGCATAATCTTCAATAGCTATTGCTGATTTTATTCCAGCTGTAAATAAATTATCTTCTATTAGATGTTGTAACAATATTTCATATTGATATATACCACGCTCAGTTGCTTCATCAAAAGTTAGTGGCGACATATCAACGATACCAAACACTTGTGCATGTGCAAGCCCCAGCCCTATCGCATTTCCCTCAGTGTTCCAACTACTATACGTCGCTAAATTGCTTACGTCATAGTTTAATAATTCATTTAATAAAAATTGTTGTGAGCGAAGTTCCAAATTGCTGTTATATAACTCTATCACTCCAACGTTGTTGCCTGATTCATATGACATAAATATATTTTGTGCCATATTGCGTGTGCCTGAAATGTTTGTATCGGTTTGAGACGAACTATATTTGTTTAAGTACATTTCAAACGACTTTGAGTTTGGATTTTCAAGCACCCCATAATAATAATCTCCATACGGGTTTGCACAGGTAACATAATTAAGGCGTTGGTCATACAAATCTTTTGTTGTAACAACATCATAAGTACCCGTATCATACAACAATGCACCATCAATAAAGTTTGCATTTAAAGGCAAAAATGTTGTTGTCATACTTTCTCTTTTTGCTAAGTCACGTGCATAAATCATTTGTGGTATTTCATCTGTTCCATAAATATAGTTAATGTTATGACCCATGCCAGCAAGACTATTTTGCAATGAATCTTCACCAAACATTAATTTTTGATAGTTATATACGCTATCGGTGTCAGTTTCTAAATACTTGCGTGACCAGCTAAATTTAATCGGGTTATTATTTTCTGCTGGCACGTCTACAAATTTGCTAATAATTTGTATCGAACGTGGCAATTGATAATCATCAACCGAAATAACTAATTCGTCGATTATATCTAAGTTCGACATCATTTCTTTTACTATATTTGATGCTTGGACATACAAATATTTATAGTTTTCTATAAACTGAGTATATTCGCTATTATGATAATATAAGTTATGGAAATCGTTTATGAAGTCTTTTTCCCACTCATACAAAGAATTGTACCCAAGTTCAAGGCTTTTGTTTTCCACGTACCCCCACTCAAGCAACAATTCATCTGCAGACACAGTTTGATTCACTTGTCCTGCATAGCTTGGATTGTATTTTGCAAAATAATACCCAAGTCCATTCATTTTGTCGTCATTTGGCCATATAGCCCCTGCTGTCGGCTCTGGCAACGTCCTAGGCATGTTTATGTGCACATAATACGTCGGATTTTCATACTGTGTCATAATTTGCATAAGCTCTGCCATAGCTTCATCAATCGTTGCTTGCACTTTAACTTGTCTACTATCTATTAATCCACCATAAATTGCTGATGCTGAATTTATTATAATAGTAGTATCTTCTGTGTTATACTCACTTGCAAGATTTTTAAGTTCTTGCCTAACTTGTATACTATTTCCGCTACTATAAGGAGGGTCTAAAAAACTGTTATGTGTATCTAGTCCCCCCACACTTAAAAAGTCATCTCCACCTAAATTAACTAGGTTTTCTAAATATTGCACACTAATTGGTCTACTGTCTATTGGTACTGTTATAATTGTGTCTGCTTGTAGTGCAAACGAACATAACATAGTTAATGCAAATGCTAATTTTTTCATAATTTTTGCCTCCCCTAGCTAATAGTATAATATATAAAAGTTAGTGTGGCAACTTAAACTTTATTGGGTGATTTGTTGCGATATTGGGCGGCTGGTAACCGCCCCTACGATAATTAACCCTTACGAAACATTGAATTTACTTAATTGCTCTCGTAATTCTTCAACTTTTGATGTAAGTTCTTCGCTTATAGTTGCATTTTCTTCTGATATCGCTGCTCCCACGTCTATTTGATGTGACAACTCTGTCGTTCCTGCTGCCATCTCATCAAGCGACTGTCTTTGTGACAATGCATTTTGTCTAACTTGCGATGCTGCATCTTCATTTTGTTGTGCTGCAATCATAATTTCTTCTAGTGCTTTACTTGTGTTCGCAACTTTAATCTCACCTAGACTTACAGTTTCTAAGTTGTGACTTAAAATATCTTGAATTTCTTTTACAGTTTGTGAAGTTCTTGCTGCTAACCTATTAATTTCGCTTGCAACTATCGCAAATCCACGACCACTTTCCCCTGCTCTTGCAGCTTCAATTGTAGCATTTAGTGATAACAAATTCGTTTGTTCTGCAATGTCGTGTATACTTACTATAATTGTAGATATTTGTTGTGTTGAGTCTATAATGTCATGCATTGCATCAACTGTTTCATTTGCAACATTTTGACCATAAGATGCTTTTTGTTTCATTTGGCGTACAATTTCATAAGTTTTATCAACTTGATCTATACTTTTTGTAATGTTATTAGTTATATCAACAGAATTTACTCTAAATTGTTTTACTAGTTCACGCTGTTCTACCGTGCCAGATGTCATGTGTGCTGATGATTGTGCCAAATATGATGCATCTTCGTCTACAACTTTTGTCGATTCACTTATATCTACTATTAGATGGCAAAGTTTATCTGAAATTCTTGAAAGCGAATCATCTATTTCTTTAAAATCACCAATATATTCAACTTGGCTTGGCTTTCTCACTAAGTCACCTTTAGAAAACGCCTTTAAAGTAGTTGAAATTTCTGCTATATATAGCTGTAGTGCTGTTGAAATTTCCTCAATACTTTCAACTATAATAGCAACTTCGGCACTATTTACATTTATAGACGAAGTATCAACTTTTAGTTTACCTTCTTTTAGAGAACTTAAAACTTTTACGCTATCTTTTAGTGGTTTAGAAAGAGTTGCCACACGTTTTATAAGTACAACTTTTGTAATGATCATTGAAACTATAAATATAAGTAAACTGTTAACTATCGTTGAAATTACACCATCAACTGTATCTGATAACGTCAAACTAGCAATCAATTTCCAAGATGTCAGCGGTATAGATTTATGTATACTCAGTTGCTGTTGACCACTTGCATCTTTACTATATTTAATTTTGTTTTGCTCACCTTGAACTATATTATCATACGCTCCTGTTTCAAACACAGAAACTACATAATCCTCACGTCTTGTGAATTTATCATCAAAGTGCGTAATTACATCATAACTATCTTCAACTAAAATTACTGATACACCATAAGAACTAAAAATATCATTCACTATTTCTTGAATTACCCCAAGCTCTACATCTATAGCAACAACCGCTGCTATATTGTTGTTTGTATCGTATATTGCTTTTGACAATGTTATAACTATATTATTTGTGATAGCAGAAATTCTTGGCTCGCTTATAAATAGCCCGTTATTATCAACTGCCCCCTTATACCATGCTGATTCAAGCGGGGTGTAGCCTTCTGCAACGTCACCATGACCTGCCGCAAATTCCCCTGTGCGCAGTCCTATATACATATTTACAATGTCATCATGCGGCGATATCATACGTTCAAAATAATCACTCATCCCAAGAGTGTGATAATATCTGTGTGTAAGTTCGATGTCTGCTTGTATCGTTTCCAAAAAAGTAACATTCCCGTTTAGCCATCTGTCTATTTTTGATAACGCCAGTTCGCTGTCTAGTTGCAAAACAATTTTTGAACTAGATGAAAGTAGGCTAATTTTTTCAGCAATACTTAACAACGAAGTTATTAGCAAAATACTACATATTAATATAGTAAAAAGTCGCCTCATTTGTTTTGAAAGTGTCATCACTGATTGTGTGTTCATAAAGTCGCTCCCTTAATATTATAATTTTACTTAATAATATAAAGAGATGTTGTATATTGTCAATGCGTTTAACTAATATTTAACGTTTATTATGATAATTTAACAAAGTTTATATTATCATAATTTCTGGAAACAAAAATACTGTATAAGTTATTTTTGGTAGCTCATAGTGGCTAACTAAAAAATCCATTACTTCTTTACAATAACTTGACAATATCATTTTACGTCTATTTAACGTGTTGTCTGACAAATGATTGTATACACAATGTTGTAAATTGTTTAGCAATCCTGATAAATCTTCCATATTGTACATATAAAAATTTTCGTAATCTTCTTGTCTAAGATTTTCAAGTAAATGTTGCCTTAATACACACCAAGTTTGTGAACCTTTTTCAGGGTGTTTTTCACCTCGTAAATGACTTGATAAAATACGAGCACGTTCTTCATTAAATTTTATAGTTGTTTCACCCTCATTTGATAAAAACCC
>MDSP01000179.1_pt1 | contig 14495 bp, 13 predicted proteins | sample 1005811 | NCBI WGS metagenome assembly MDSP01 (sample SAMN05526596, study PRJNA338239) | gut metagenome | isolation source: stomach gut content | host: Naso elegans | place: Saudi Arabia: Red Sea | collected 2011-04
ACTAGACTTAGGATCTAGCGCCTTTGGTGTAAGGGTTCGACTCCCTTCATCCGCATTTTTTACCAAAAGTACCATCTATATTTTTTATATAGATGGTACTTTTTTTTGTTATTATTTTAACTCCATTGCATACAATAACTACAAAGATATACAAAACTAGTAATCAACTTTTTGTTATCTTTTTAACCGTCTTGCATACAATAAGCAAAAAGGCCTATATTTTTTATATGATGTTATGGTACAAACTAAGTGGGGAAAGCTTATATCATTTTTGGAGCTGTTGACTTTTTATAGGAGGATTGGATATGAAGGATTTAATTGATGAGATTGTGGCAATAGATAACCGAGCAACTGATAAGCAACATGAAGTAGATAATACGCTTAAAGAATTAAAGGCTGCTTATGACAAAGAGATTGAAGAGTCGCGCCATAAAATTTTAGAGAGTGCAAAGCTAGAGGCAGAAAAGTTTACGCAAAGTTTGGAAGAGGAGAATAAACAAACTCAGCATTTAATTGAGGAACAAACTAAGCAACAGGTTTTACAGATTGAAAATAACTATTTACGTGTTAAAAACAAATTAATTGAGGAGTTATTTGAAACTTTAATTATTCCTAAAGCCCAGTAGTAATAAAGTTTTGCCCGTAGAAGGGAGTTAAATTATGGTATATCAGGCATTGGATGTCAAAATACAAAGTCGTAAGCATATTTTATTTATTCCTGACTTGTTAGGATTTAAAAAGCAAAACGACTTATTTAATTATCTTAGAAAAAAGCCAGGGTATAAGGAGTATTTGGAAAAGTATGACCAACAAGAGCTACACCGTGGTGACCTTGAAGTTGCTCTAAACCATCTTATGGTTAACGAGATGGAGAAAATGATGCACTTTATGGATGGGAGTTATAGAGAGTTTTTTAAATTGATGTTAAAGCGCTACGAACTTCATGATTTACAACTGATATTGCGTGCCTTAGTTACAGGCGAAGACACACAAAACGTCAGTAAATATTTTATACACTCTAAGAAATATACTAAAATTGATTTTGCTAGACTTGTGCAAGTGAATAGCTTAGCTGAATTTACAAAAATCTTAAAGGGTACGATTTACTATGATACGCTAAAAACTATGGAGGAAGAAGATATATATAATCGGGAATGGCACTTTGAAATGAAAGTTAGCGCAACTTACTCCAATCTTTTATATAAAAAAGTGGAGAGTTTTGAGGAAGATGATATAGAAGTTGCTAAAAGAATACTAGGACTAAATATTGATAGGCTAAATATTGAATGGATTTACCGAGCAAAAAAATATTATAACATTTCCAATGAGGAAATATTAGTTTATAGTCAACCTAAAGGATACAAGTTATCTTATACACGTTTAAAAAAATTAATTTACACTACTGATGTAGAGCAGTTTAAAAAACTAGCTAATAAATATATGAATGACGATTTGTTTGAAGCTGGAGACAATTTACTAGAAATAAAATTGGATAAATTATTTTACGTAAGCTTAAACGAAAAACAAAATAAAAATGGTATTGGTAGAGTAATGGGTTATATGTATAAACTTGAATTAATTCTAGAGGACATTACAGCTGTGGCTGAAGGCTTAAGATATAATATTTCACCAGAGGAAATTAAAAAATATTTAGTGATATAGAAAGGAGCTAATGGAGTGGCTATAGAAAAAATGGTAATGCTAAATTTGGTCGCCTCACAGCTTGATGAACAAAGAGTTTTAGAACATTTAATTTTAAGTGGCAAGGTACATGAGCCGGCAGAAATGTATGACAACAATTTTGCAATTCATGAATATGATGCAATGTTACACCAAGAATCTTTGCATATTGAGTTTAGCAAAGATAAAATACTAAGCCAACTTTCTAAAATGTCAAATCAATTAGAGCGCATAATGGATGGGATGAATATTACCCCTGAAATTAACTATGAGGCAATTAAAGATAATTATGATTTAACGCAAGCACAGAGCGACTTAACAGATATGGTTTCGCAGTATCAAGGCTGCATTGATCAGTATCGTGATATTGAGAAAAATCAAAAGGACTTAATACGGTTACAAACGATTGCTAGGAGTATAAAAAAAGAGCATATTGATTTGGAACAGTTAAGGAATTTATCTAATTTTGGATTTCAAATTGGGGTATTATCGTATGATCACAAAGTGGAGCTTAAGAGAAATTATGAAAATATTAGCGCGATTGTTACAAAAATCGGAGAGCTTCCTGATGAACAAGAAGATATATACTTAGTTTTGTATCCTACTAAGCTTAAAGTTGAAACAAAACAATTGCTAAAATCCGTCAATTGGCAACGCATTCGTATTCCACAGGAATTTTTGGGGGATGCTAAATACATTGATGGGGCTTTACAAAAACGAATTGATATGCTAGATACACAAATGAGTGGTATAAGTAATATTATTTTTAATAACCTGGCTACTACTCAAGATACGTGCAATAAAATTTATACTAGACTTGAGCTAGAAAGGCATGTTAGTGAGCTTAGGAGTAAAGTGCAACATGGTTCTAATGTATTTGTTATAAGAGGTTGGATTCCGGAAAAAGATAAAGCTTATATGGAAGAAGTGATAGCAGGCATCACAGATAAATATGTAATTACTTATAAAGAGCCTCAAGAAGACTTACCTCCAACGTTGCTTAAAAATAATTGGCTATTTAAGCCTTTTGAGTTGATTGTAAAAATGTATGGACTACCTTCCTACAATGAAGTGGACCCTACACCGTTTTTAGCGCTATCTATTTGTTTAACATTTGGCATTATGTTTGGCGATATTGGCCAAGGATTTGTATACTTTTTAGCGGGGCTTTTTATTAACAAGAAAAATGAAATCGCGGGTGGGATTTTAACACGCCTAGGCGCCTGTTCCATGGTATTTGGGGTAGTTTATGGAAGTTTGTTTGGTCTTGAGCAACATCAACTGCACTGGTTGCCCAGCTTAATTGGAGGCTCCCCTTTAGATGTAGAGAATATAATGCCTATTCTTATTGCTAGTGTAGTCGTGGGGGTTGTGCTACTTTCAATTTCATATTTTCTTGGAATTGCAAATAGTATAAAAAATCGCGATATTGTGCATGGTATATTTGGAAAACATGGAGTGGTTAGCTATGTATTTTATTTAAGTCTTATATTTACTTTAGTAGCATTAACTGGAGTTATACCAGTGCCATACTACGTATTTGCAGCTATTTTAGTAATATCACTACTGATAATTGTATTTCAAGAAGCTATTATTAATTTGATACAAGGTAACCGACCTATAATCTCAGGTGAACACCTTATCGAAAGTGGTTTTGAGGGGCTAGAAACGTTGTTAGCTGCACTTAGTAATGCAATATCATTTATAAGAATTGGTGCATTTGCGCTAAATCATGCTGGTTTATTTATGGCATTTTTAATAATGTCAGAAATGACTTCAAGTGTAATTTTGAAATTGTTAGTTTTATTCTTAGGTAATATATTAATTCTTTCATTAGAAGGGCTAATAGTTTTCATACAATGCTTAAGGTTACAGTATTACGAAATGTTTAATAAGTATTTTGGTGGAGATGGGTATCGTTATGACCCAATTATTTTAGGCCATAATAGCGAATTAGTTTAATTTAATTACAAGAATTAATTAAAAGAAAGAGGGAAAAAATATGATGGTTTTAATGACAATTGTAGCAGTTATAATTGCTGCTGTAACAATCGAATGTGGTATAAGTGCTATTAAAGGTAATAAAAGTGGTAGTATAAGAAAAGCAATTGCAACTTCAGTTGTGCCTTTTAGTTCTGCTGTAGTAGGCGTATTAGCGTTTATATTCTTCAAAAGCGATGTTTTAGCAGCAAATGCAGTTGCAGAAGCTGTAACTGAAACTGGCATGTCTACTGGTGAGGGACTTAAGTATATAGCAGCAGCATTAAGTACAGGTATGGCAACTATGGGTACAGGACGCGCTGTAGGTGCCGTTGGTTCATCTGCAATTGGAGCGGTTTCTGAAGACCCTTCTATTCTTGGTAAAACATTGATTTTCGTAGGTATGGCTGAAGGTATTGCAATTTATGGAATGATTATTTCAATATTAATACTTTTCGGATAAGGATTGATTTATATGAGAAGCTTTTTAATTAGTGATAATAAAGATACGCTAATAGGTATGCGTTTAGTTGGGATTGAAGGCGTAATTGTTCATACTAAAGAGAAGGTGTTAGAAGAGATAAATAAAGTGTTTAAGGATGATACAATTGGAGTTTTAATACTTACAGAAAGAATTGTAGACCTTGCGCCAGAAGAAATTATGGAGTTTAAGTTTAAAAAAGCAATTCCTATGATAATTGAAATTCCAGATAGACATGGGACTATAAGAGAAGGGGATAACATCTCAAAGTATATTAAAAATTCAGTGGGTATTAAAATTTAATTATGGGATAGTATGAGGTGGTTAATGTGGTAACTATAGAGCAAAAACTTGCATTATTTTCTAAACTTATGCAACAAGATATTGCTGAAGATATGCACAAGAGGCGAGAGGAGTTAGAGCAAGATTTTAAGAGTAGGAAACTATCAAGTGAACAGCAGGCTGAAGAAGAAGCTAAGAAATATTTAAACGATTACAAGAAAAAGGAACAATCAAAGTTAGCAGAAATAAAAAGTAAATCCAAGTTGCTCTCAAAAAAAGAAATTATGAAAGCTCAAGAAGTTTGTATAGCAGATATTTTCCAAAACCTTTACCAAAAGATAGCTGAATATACGCTTAGTGAGGAATATGAAAATTCTTTAAAAGATAAGTTACTGCAATTAAGACCTTACTTTATTCATAATGTGGATATTTATTTAACTCAAACTGATGAGGGCAGATATAAACAAACGTTGCTTAGTTTTTTGGAAACACAAGGCGTAGATTTGGAATTAGTGAACATTCAAGGTTCATCACGATTGCAGCTAGGAGGCCTAATTTTAAAAGTACCTTCTGAGCAAGTTCAAGTGGATTTTTCTATCGATAGTGAGATTTCTGCTAAAAATGATGAAATTACTGAGATGGTTCTTGAAGCTATTGTAGAATAATTTAATTGATTGGTGGTGCTACAGTTGAATGAAAATAGGTTAGAAGGTAAAATTACGTTAGTAAACGGTCCTGTTGTGCAGGGTAGCTCAATGGGTGCATTTAAACTGAATGAAATGGTTACAGTTGGTAACAAACAGTTAATTGGGGAAGTTGTTATTTTGGACGGTGATAAAGCAACTATTCAAGTTTACGAAGAAACAGAAGGGTTATATGCTGGCGAGGCAATAGTTTCAACGGGGAGTCCATTATCTATTAGTTTAGGGCCTGGTATGCTAGGCAATATGTTTGATGGAATTCAAAGACCGTTGCATAAAATCGAAAGTATATCTCCAAATTTTATACCTGAGGGAATTGGCCTTATTTCACTAGATGAACAAAAGCCTTGGGAAGTAAATATTTTAGTAACTGCAGGGCAAGTTCTTCATGGGGGAGAAGTGTATGCCACGGTTCAAGAGACCGAAAGCATATTGCATAAAATTTTATTGCCACCTCATATAAGCGGTACAGTTGCTTCGGTTAAAGATAGTGGTGTGTACACTCTACATGATGTTATTGTTACGCTAAATTTAGATAGTGGTGGTATTTACGAACTGACTTTAATGCAAAAATGGCCAGTTAGAAGAGGTAGACCAGTGGCGCAACGTATTCCTATTTATAAGCCACTAATTACGGGACAACGTGTTATTGACACGTTTTTCCCGGTTGCAAAAGGTGGTACGGTTGCTTTACCAGGCGGTTTTGGTACTGGTAAGACTGTTACTCAACATCAGTTTGCAAAATGGAGCGATGCGGATATTATTGTTTATATTGGTTGTGGTGAGCGTGGTAATGAGATGACTAACGTTTTAGAAGAATTCCCTCAGTTAATTGACCCGCGTACTAATAGGCCGTTAATGGAACGAACTATTTTGATTGCAAACACATCAAATATGCCAGTTGCGGCAAGAGAGGCTAGCATTTACACTGGTATTACTATGGCGGAGTATTACAGAGATATGGGATATGATGTTGCGATAATGGCTGACTCAACTTCACGTTGGGCAGAAGCGCTACGAGAAATATCAGGAAGACTTGAGGAAATGCCTGCTGAGGAAGGTTATCCAGCGTATTTACCATCAAGACTTGCACAATTTTATGAGCGTGCTGGCTGTATAGAAACATTAAATGGTGATGAAGCATCAGTAACTATAATAGGAGCAGTATCTCCTGCTGGTGGAGACTTTTCAGAGCCTGTTACTGAAAATACAAAACGTTTTGTTAGTGCATTTTTAGCACTAGATAAAAAACTTGCTTATGCTAGACATTACCCTGCTATCAATTATTTAATAAGTTACAGTGGTTATGTAAAACTATTAGAAGATTGGTATAAAGAACATGTTGCACCTGACATGTTAGATATCCGCGGTAAAATGGTTAAATTATTGCAAGAAGAAGAAAAGCTTAATGAAATAGTGCAATTAATTGGGGAAGATGTTTTGCCAAATGACCAACAGCTTATATTAGAAACAGCGCGAACTATAAAGAAAGGGTTTTTGCAACAAAATGCACTGCATAAGGAAGACACATATGTAAGTTTAACTAAACAGTATAAGATGTTAAAAGTGCTAGATATATTTTATGAAAGTGCACTGGCATGCGTAAAAATTGGGATACCTCTGTCTACAATTAGAAAAGAAGAAGTATATCAACAAATAGTTAAAATGAAATATGAAGTTCCAAATTCACAGTTATATTTATTAGATGATATGATGGAAGAAATTAAACAATCTTATGCAAAATTAAGAGATAAGTATGTGGAATAAGGGGTGATTAGATTGATTAAAGAATATTTAAAACTTGAGAAAGTTGAGGGGCCTCTTATTATGGTATCAGATGTTACTGATGTAGCATACGGTGAGTTCGTTAAAATCACAGTAGAGCAAGATGATGTAAGATTTGGTAAAGTAATTAAAATTGATGGAAATGACGTGGTAGTGCAAGTATTTGAAGGTACTACTGGCATCTCTACGCAAAACATTGCAGTTCAATTTATGGGTAAACCTTTAGAATTAGCATTAAGTCTAGATATGCTAGGTAGAACTTTTAACGGTGTTGGTAAACCTATTGATGGAGGTATTAATATTGCTTCTAGGCATAAAGCTAATATTAACGGTAGACCAATAAATCCGGTTGCTAGGAAATACCCAAGAAACTTTATTCAAACTGGCGTATCTGCAATTGATGCGCTAATGACACTAATTCGCGGTCAAAAGTTACCTATATTTTCTGGTAATGGTATGGCACATAATGAATTAGCAGTACAAATTGTAAATCAGGCTAATATAGATGATGGGGAATTCGTAATTATATTTGGTGCTATGGGCGTAAGACATGACGATGCTGACTACTTTAGAAAAAGTTTTGAAACTTCAGGAGTGTTAGACCATGTTGTAATGTTCCTTAACTTAGCGGATGACCCGATTGTTGAGCGTATATCAACACCAAGGACTGCGCTTACTGCAGCTGAATACTTTGCTTTTGACCAACATATGCATGTGCTAGTTATAATAACAGATATGACAAGTTATGCCGAAGCACTTAGGGAAATGTCATCGATAAGAGGAGAAATTCCGTCTCGTAAAGGCTATCCGGGTTACTTATATAGCGACCTTTCAACTATATATGAGCGCGCTGGTATGTTAGAAAATACTGAAGGCTCTATTACGTTAATACCTATTTTAACAATGCCAAACGATGATATTACACACCCTATCCCTGACCTTACAGGATTTATTACAGAAGGGCAAATAGTACTAAGTCGTGAATTAAATCAAAAACAAATTTACCCACCAATTGCTGTACTTCCTTCACTGTCACGACTTATGAAAGATGGTATAGGTGAAGGCTATACAAGGGAAGACCATGTGGACTTAGCAAACCAATTGTTCGCAGCATATTCCCATGTGCAAGACATTCGTTCGCTAGCACAAATTATAGGCGAAGATGATTTAAGTGACATTGACAGAAGCTATTTAGCCTTCGGTCGTGCATTTGAAAACAAATTCGTAGCTCAAGGTCACCATGAAAATCGTTCCATTGCAGAAACGCTTGACATCGGCTGGGAGATACTGAGGATACTGCCTATTTCAGAACTTGATAGGCTAGCTCCTGAAATGATTGATAAGTATTATAAGGCAGGCGAATAAATTATGTCTTATAAAACAGAAAATGTAGTTGCAAAAAATGTTAATTACTCGTATAATAGAAAACAAGAAGCAAACGGGGGTGTAATATGTTAGTTGCACCAACTAAGTCAAACTTGATTAAATCAAAGTCTTCACTAGAATTATCTAAAAAAGGTTACGAACTACTTGATAAAAAGCGAAATGTACTTATACGCGAGATGATGGACCTAGTTGAGCAGGTAAAGTCAAAGCAGAGTAGCATTAGTGATACTATGGCAGAGGCTTATGCTGCTTTACAAGTGGCCAACGTTACTATGAGCATTCAAAAAGTAGATGAGATAACTTATAGCATTCCACAAGATGAACATTTTGAAGTGTTGCTTAAAAGTGTTATGGGCGTAGAAATACCTATACTTAAATATACAAAAGAAGAACTAGAGCCTCATTATAGTTTTTATGAAACAAATGTTGCCTTTGACAAAGCGGTTATCAAATTTAAAGAAGTTCAGTATCAAATATATGAATTAGCGCAACTAGAAAATTCTATATTTAAGCTGGCTAAAGAGATTGAGAAGACGCAGAAAAGAACAAACGCTTTATCCCACATACAAATACCAAAATATAGAGCGCAAGTGAAAATGATACAAGATATGTTAGAAGAAAAAGAAAGGGAAGACTTTTTTAGACTGAAGAAAATAAAAAAATAAATTTCGTCAGCAAAAGTTGATTGGTATAATCTGTTAATTATCAAGCATTGGAATAAAAATATCCAATTTGAAAAAATAAAAAAGTAAAACCCCTTGTAAAATTAAAAAAAAGTGATATAATGTAATTATAGTAAACAATCAACCTGTGGTGTTCGATCACCTGTTATTTTGAACCTACAACTTATAATAGGGAGACGGATATGCGAAGAATAATGCCAGGCCACAACCTAATTCGCTTTGCGCAGTGGAAGGCAACAATTCGGACTGAGTCACCCACCTAGCTTAGCTAGGGCGTCAAAATTGCAGGAACGGCATCTTGGGCTAATTTGTTGAAAAAAAAACACTCACCTTCAGGTAGTGTTTTTTTTTCGTTAAAAATGTATTAAAAAATAATTCATATTTTAACATATAAAATGATTGCATATTTAGCTATGTATGTAATAATAATGAATAGATACTGATATGCCTAAGTTGTATAATTGTAACAATACTGAAATGTTGTTGTAATTATTGTCATAAATTAATCAAAAAAAGTTCAAAAACCTTATAAGTTATTGACTATTGAACAACCGCATAATATCAGGTATAATTAACTTATCTTAAAGAAAACAAACGCCGGATTAAATCTGCTGGAGAAAGCGAATAGCTTACCGAAGGTGTAACTCTCTCAGGTAGTCACAAGACTAGGGACAGTAGATTTATGGCATTCTGGAGACACCTATTAAATAGGGGCCGAAGGGGCAAGCATAAGCTAATCTCTCAGGCAAAAGGACAGAAATGTTTTAGTGTGCTTTTAAACGATTTATGTTGTTGTTGCGTTTTAGAGCATATTAGGTGTAATTTTTTACTCTTTAATTTTCTATACTCCCTTTTAAATTATAAAAAAAGAGATGGCTCTTGCATAGGCCATCTCTTTTTTTTTGTTACTAAACATAGTGCTTGACTTTATTTTTACTCCAGTATAGTATAAGTCAACATATTAACTAAAAAATTCGTTTTAGCTAGTTATACATGTACAAAATTTACTATAGTTTAGTATAGCATAACTAGCTTTTTTTATTAAAATAATTTTCCTTTTTTTGTATATTTTGTATAAATCCTGTCTATACTTAAGTAACGGCCTAAAACTATAGATAATGGCGTAGAATACGGAAAGGAGGACGATGATGAATTTTAAAAAGGTAATAGCATGTTTAGGAATAGTGACTAGTATTAGTATGGGAATTTTTGCTAATGAAAACAATTCTTCATTAGAAGGTATGCAAGAACTTTTTGTATTTCCAGTGGATTCGGTGCTCGATTTAAATGTAGATATCGATAATATTTTAGAGAAAGATTTATCACTAACTACTGATATAGATATGCCACAAATATTGGTTGTGCATACGTATCCTGATGAGCAATATGAATGTGGAAGTAGCGTTGTTGAGGCGGGCAAAGAGTTAGTTAAGTATCTTGAAAATAACTATGAAGTGAGTGTTTTCCATTATACAGATAATGAGAATGAAGTAAGTAAGATGGGCGCTTATGATAGAATTGAAGAACAAGTTAACGTTTTATTAACAGAATATCCTTCTATTGAAGTAATAATTGATATACAACGTGATGTAAATCCATATTATAATGAAGAAATAAAAAATACTACTACAACTGTAGGCATTTCATTTGTTAATGGATTAAATATACATCATACCCCGGAAATTGATAGCTATTCTGCTAATGTAGAAAACAATTTAGCGCTTAGTGCTCAAATGAAATATTTTGATAATTTAAAAGACAATCAAGTAATTGAGGAAATTTATGTTTATCCTTACAAATATAACTCTGAGCTAAACGCTAACTTATTAATTACTAACTTTGGTTATAATACAGATACTTTAGAGCAAGTTATAAATACCATTCCTACATTTTCAGATACGCTCGCTAATGTTTTAGATTTATCGCCTGCTTATAGGTAAGCAAAAAAATAGGTTTCTACTTTATTACATTGTAGGGGCTTATTTTTTTATGCTAAATTATTTTATAAATATTGAAAGCGAAAGTTGAATATAATAGCTACAAACACAAGAAAGGAGAATCCCATGGAAAAAACAAAGTTTTTTACTACGCAAAACTTAGTTAAAATTGCATTACTAAGTGCAGTAGCTACAATATTATTTCAATTTAAAATCAAACTGCCAATCTTTCCATCATTTTTAGATGTAGATATAAGTGATGTATCAATAATTGTAGGAATGATAACAATTACGCCAGCAGCAGGATTTATTATAGCAATATTAAAAAATTTATTGGCAGGAATTATATTTGGCTCCGCTACAGGCTATGTTGGGGAATTTGCAAATATAATAATTTCTAGCGCATATATATTGCCACTTGCAATTTGCCTAAGAAGTCGTAGGGATTTAAAATCGATTTGCACTGCTGTAATATTAGGAATTGTATCAATGGCTGTTACTGGTGGTTTTATGAACTATTTCATTATGATACCACTATATGCAAGAGTATTTGGAATGAGTGTAGCGGATATAGTTGGAATGGGTACTTCTATATACTCAGGAATTACTGATTTATTTACATTAATAATCTATTCGATTATACCTTTTAACATTTTTAAAGGAACAATTATAGCTACAGTAAGCGTAATATTTTTAAAATCTATTTATCCAGCATTAAAAATGTTACGTCCTAAAAGCATAGGATAAAAAAAAGATAGGATAAATCTCTAATCACAAGATTCATCCTATCTTTGTAGCCTAAATATTATTTTCAAAAAATTCATGATGACTGTAGTCATTAATATTAATTACAATTAAGTTTTTCCTACATTTATTAATAGCCTTATAAATCAGCTCATCAGTAACCCTATGCCTTCGTCCTTCAAGTATAAGAAATAACGTATCACTTTCATAGCCTTTAAAATTATGAATGGTACTTAGCTTAAGCGCATCCGGCTCAATTCTAAATTGGGACTTTTTAATTTTGCGTAATCTATATAATTTTTGTGACCTTTTCAAATGGTCGAATTGGTATTTTGATTCAAACGATGTATGGATATTTTGTTCAGGATGGTAAGAAAGATAATACTGCTCAAAACCTCTAAGTTTGGCTATATGGTGGGCAACAATACTAATTTCCTCTGGTCTAATTCCGTAGTCTTCTACATACCCAGCTAAAATAGAATATAACTCTTCAAGCTGAAGCTCTTCAAAAAAGTGATACTTTATAACACAGTCCGAATCAGGAACTAAAAATTTAGCCTCTACTGGATGGTATATCTCGTACTTATTATTTAAAAATGTTCGTTGAAATTCATTAGCTAAAATATCAATGGCATAACTAAATCTATAAGGAACAGATAAATTATTCCACTTACCCTTTACATTAGTTTTAATTTTTTTAGTTTTATTAGAAAAGCTATGTGTTTCTTGCCCTACTAAAACGTACTCTCCTTTAGGTTTTAAGAAATAGGTTTTAATGCACTGCAACCATTCATACTCAAACTCTTGCACCTCATCAATAAGGATAGTATCAAATTTAGGCAGCATATCTTTAACGTCTTCTAAAAATTTATTTATCTCATCCATATCCAAAATATTTTTCTTATCAAATACTCCAGCAGTAAGTAATTCTCGTTTTGGAAAGTGCTCTTCTACATCCGATATATCTTGAACAGGGAATATTTCTTCAAATTCTAGCATTTCTTCATCTGTATCAGTCCAATATAATTTAAAACTAGTGTGTCTATATAGCTGTTGCAAAATAAAACCATGAAAATGTAAAATCAAAAACATATCACGTGGTAAGCTGTTATCAAAGTAACTTATCTTATCTTCAATGTAATTAATTAAAGGTACGTTATAACAAAGTATTAAAACTCTTTCATTAGTTCTCTCATAAGCATTTACTGCCCTCTTTGCAAGTACAACAGTTTTTCCACACCCAACTGGCCCTGTAATTTTTATTTGCTGAGCAGCTTTACTTTGTGATAGAGTAACTTGTTGATTTGATAAATTTATTTCGTTAGTTGCAGTGGTTTCCGTAAATTTAGGCTTTAATATGCTTTGCATTTCTTGATAAACTTCATCCGAACAAAGCCCATTGCGTCTATCTAAATCAAACTTAATGTTATCTATTATATTATTAATATTATCATTTCCCCAGGCTTTAATATATATCCTATCTCTATGCAAACAGCTTGCAAATTTTTCAGCAATTTGGCTATTTGTAGCATTAGTAAAATAAACAGCAGTTTTTATAGCTGAGTATAAGCTAGGATTACATAAATTTGCTATCGTAAGCGCATGTGCATGCGAGTTATACAAATTGTTTTTATACCATTCAACCTGCTCATAAGGGGTAGGTACAGCAAAATTGGTGGCATTATTAATTAATTTTCCAAAATCGTTGGAACTATTACCTGCATCATATGAATAATCATCTAAATCGATATCCTTAATTTCGATAACATAGGCTCCATAACCTTCTCTTAGTATGATCAAGTCTGGAACGTCTCCGTTTAAAAAGGGCTTGTAATAGATTTCGTAACTATCATCTAGCTTTTCATTTAGCGCGGCTATTAAAACAATTTCCCCATCTTTTTCTCTCTCCACAATATCTTTTTCTATTTTGTCTTCACTTGGATATAACGTTGCCATTATTAAATCACCTCACTTTTATTTATATATATAATATTATATACTTAACTCTACTAAATTTCAACTTTTTTTTATAGGTAGTGTTTTATTATTGACACTCCCCACGCCTCAAGGCGGGGGATTCTAAAGTGATTAAAGGGCAAATTCATTTCTGCTAGCCCAGTATGACCTTTAGCTAAGGGTATGCCATTACCCCTCCTAGGGCAGAACATATAGTTCCCTAGGCAGATATACTATTAACATATATCCAAGCTACAACATATATTTATTGCACCAACCAAGTCTCGATGCCCTGTGTACCCACAGCTACATGCATAATGCCTATCTTTTGCCTTATTTCTTAATCCACACATCGGGCAGGTTTGTGAGGTATATGCAGGGTTTACATATTCAACCTGTATGCCTGCTAGCTTAGCCTTATATTCTATAAATTGTGATAAACGATAAAACGACCAATTATGCAAGTTTTTGTTGTTTTTACGACTTGTTCTTGTCGTGTTTCTAATATTATTTAAGCATTCTAACTTAATTACAGAAACATTATTTTGCAATGCAAAATCTACTACTTCTCTACTATACTGATGGTCTTTATCTTGCATAATCCTATTTTCTTTATCATTTATCTTTTTTATAGCTTTAACCTTTTTAGCTTTTCCTAACTCTTTTCGTCTACCGCTAAACTCTCTGCGTATTGTTTTATTTTCCCTACCATTACCTATAAATTTTACCTTTCCATTGCTTGTTACACATACTGCGGGGACTTTTATTCCTAAGTCAACGCCCATTGTATTTTCGCCTGATGTTGATGCCTTCTCAGGAATATCTACAGTTATTTGAGCCATATATTTATTACCTTTTTTGCTTATACGCAGCGTTCCTC
>MDSP01000180.1_pt1 | contig 14476 bp, 16 predicted proteins | sample 1005811 | NCBI WGS metagenome assembly MDSP01 (sample SAMN05526596, study PRJNA338239) | gut metagenome | isolation source: stomach gut content | host: Naso elegans | place: Saudi Arabia: Red Sea | collected 2011-04
TAATTAGTGCACCAAATACACATACGATTTTCGGCACGAATGTTAATGTCTGTTCTTGAATTGATGTTGCTGTCTGGAATATACTTATTGTTAAACCTATTACTAATGCTACTAGTAGTAACGGTGCTGCAACTTGTATCATTAATAAAATCGCTTCTCTCATTGCGTCCACTATAAGCTGTTGCATGAGACCTCACTCCTTTTATCTGAAAGTTTCTAACAGTTCACCTATTATTAAGTGCCAACCGTCTACAATAATAAAAAGTAATATTTTAAATGGTAGTGAAATCATAGCTGGCGGTAACATCATCATACCCATTGCCATAAGCGTAGAGGCAACAACCATATCTATTACAATAAATGGAAGGTAAATCAAAAACCCTATAACAAATCCTGCTCTTATTTCATTAATTATAAAAGCAGGTACTACGACATACAATGGCAGTTGAGATAGTATGTCTGTTTCATCTTCAATTAGAGGTAAACCTGATAAATCCATAAATAGCTTAATATCTTCATCACGGGTTTGTCTTACCATAAACTCTTTTAAGGGTCTTGTTCCTAAATCCACAAATTGTTGTTGGGTAATTTCATTATTTTGATATGGGATTATCGCTTCTTGATTTATTTGTGTGAATATTGGGCTCATTATAAATAAAGTTAAGAATAACGCTAGGCCTATGACTATTTGATTAGGTGGCATTTGTTGAGTTCCCATTGCTGACTTTAGGAAGTATAACGAGATTATAAGCCTTGTAAATGCCGTGGTCATAAGCAACATTGTTGGTAATAGGGCTAATAATGTTAGGAAAAATATGAGTTGTAAGCTTGTAGTATACTCCATCATGTCTGGTGTTAATAGGGTTTCAACCATTCTTTTTCTCCTGTAATTTAATGTTGATGTCATCTAATTTTGTGCAATAGTTTAATTTTTCTTTAGTTCCACTTAATAAGTGGTAATCTTCTCCTATCCGTACAATGTAGAGATATTGGTTAAATGCAATAGGAAGAGCTTCTATAATTTGCATGTTTTTCTGCCCTACCCCTTGCATTTTAAATCTTGTAAAACCTTTAGTAAAATATAAAGCTGTTAATACCACTACTATAAAACTTACTAGGAAAAAAGTTAGTTCAACAAATTCCATTTACTAACCAATTACTTTTTTAATTGCTTCAATAATACGGTCAGCCTGGAATGGCTTTACTATAAAGTCTTTTGCTCCAGATTGAATTGCCTCTATAACCATTGCTTGTTGACCCATTGCAGAACACATTACCACTTTAGCATTTGCATCAAACTCTTTAATTTGTTTTACAGCCTGAATTCCATCAACTTCTGGCATTGTTATATCCATTAGAACAAGATCAGGAGATAATTCTTTGTACTTAGCAACCGCTACTGCACCATTTTCAGCCTCTCCTGCTACTTCATAACCATTCTTTGTTATTATATCCTTAATCATCATTCTCATAAAAGCTGCGTCGTCTACAACTAAAATTCTTTGTGCCATTTTCTTATCTTTCCTTTCTAATTTCTATATCCTATTTTCAGGTTTGATTATATTAGTAACCCTGATACCAAAGTTTTCGTCTATAACTACAACCTCACCACTGGCAATAAATTTACCATTTACTAATATATCAATTGGTTCTCCTACTAGCTTATCTAACTCTACTATACTGCCTTCTCCAAATTCAAGTATCTCTCTAATCTTTTTCTTAGTTCTCCCTAATTCAACGGATACTTCTAATGATACATCCATTAAGATGCCGATATTTTCAGCTGATGGTGGCATAATGTTGGTATGGAATGTTTGGAATTGGGGCATTTGAGCCTGAACATTCGGCATTTCATAGTCCCCTTGACCTCCACCTCCTTGCATTTGTCCCATCATTTGTTGTTGCTGCATCATCTGTTGCATCATCATTTGCTGCATCATAGGATCCATCATTGGTTGCCCTGCTTGCTGTCCTGTCATAGGATCCATCATTGGCTGGTTCATCATTGGTTGATTCATCATAGGCTGAGCTTGAGCTGAGATTGGATCAATTCCAGCTTCCCCTGGCATTGCTGTTTCAGGCATTGGCTCTGGTGGTGGAGCAGCAGCCGGAGTTGGTGGAGGTGGTGGAGGTGGTGGTGCAGTTGGTTCATCACCCATCATACCATTAAATAGATTATCTACCAAACTCTTAGCAAAGCTTATGGGTAAAATCTGCATAAGTTCACTATCAATAATGTTTTCTAAAATTTGCATTCTAAAAGCTATTTTTACAATAGTTTTTTCGTCCCCTATTAAATTCCTAAGAGTATCACTAGCAGCCTCTAGTTGAACTGCATTAGGTGGTGAGATATCTATCATCTTATTAAACACCTGTGATAATGAAGTGGATGATGAACCAATCATTTGGTTCATAGCCTCTGAAATTGCACTTAAGTGCAGTTCATTTAATTCATCCCCGCTATCATCACCAGAGCCACCCATCATTAAATCTGTAATTACTCTTACGTCCCTTTTTTGTAGAATTAATAGATTCGTACCTGAAAGCCCGACAGTATAGTCTACAGATGTCGCTACCATATCATCTGTTATTGATTGTTCCAACTCATCTGCACTTAAAATTGTAACTTTTGGTGTAGTTATCATTACCCTGTGGTTTAGCAGTGCAAATAAGGTGGTAGCAGCGGTACCCATACTTATGTTTCCTATTTCTCCAAGGGCATCAATCTCTTCTGGGGTTAGTAAACTCTCTGGCTCATCATCATCTGATGAACCACCCAGTAGTGCATTAATTTCCTCTTGAGAAAGCATATCTCCTGGCATTAATCGTCCTCCTTACGTAAAATCTCTTTTATTTGTACTGCGGATTTGTTTTTATAAACCCCGGGACTTACTTTAAATTTTAACACATTACCTACATAAAAATCAATATAACTATTAATTTCTCTATCCAGCATTATTACATCATCTACCTCAAGTTGTAAAAACTCACGTACAGTCATTGTTGTAGTGCCAAGCACAGCTCTTAGAGGGATGTTCGTCCTTTTTAGTAGAGCCTCTACATTTTTATCTACGCGAATTTCGTCGCTATCGTTCCCACTCTGGAAACGGAACCTTGTGTTGATTTTGTCCATTACTGGTTCTATTACTATGTGCGGTATACATAAATTCATTAGCCCTTCAATTCCACCGAATGCTATGTTAAAAGTTACTAGGGCTACCATTTCATTTGGTGCGATTAGATTAATAAACTGAGAGTTTGTTTCGATTTTATTAAGTCTAGGTCTCATCTCGATAACATTTTCCCAGGGTTCCCTCAATAAGGATACCATTTTTTGTACAATTTTGTCTAGTATCGTACTCTCTATTGCGGTAAATTCGCGTATTTTTTCCATTCCCCTACCAGCTCCGCCTAAAATCCTTTCCATAAAAGCAAAACATAAATTAGGCGATAATTCTAACAACATGGGTCCTGTTAATGGTTTTACATCCAAGATAGCTAATACCACAGGGTTACTTAGTGAGTTATTAAACTCGGAGAAAGTCATAGCCTCTGCACTTATTACTTGAACGGGTATACCTATCCTAAGGTAACCAGAGAGGTAGTTACTTACTAGCCTTGCATAATTTTCGCACATGATTTCCAATGTACGAAGATGCTCTCTTGAGAATTTTGCTGGCCTTGCAAAGTTATACTCCTTTACTGCCTGTTTCTTTTCTTCTTCCTGTATTTCCTTTACATCAATTTCGCCTGTTGTTAAGGCGTCAAATAGTGCGTCAATTTCATCTTGGGACAGTAGTTCGCTCATTGTTTCACCTCCTCAAGCATTAGAACTACTTTTTATTGTACGAGAAAGTCGTAAAAATATACTTCATAAATTATATCTGTTCCAAATAATGCATTTAAAGAATTTTTAATTTCTTCCCCTAGTCGTTTTCCAGCATCGTCTCCTGAAACTGATTCATAAGTCTGACTTCGGAATATCTCAATAATCTCATATCTTATTACTAAGGCTTTTTCTTCAAACCAACTAACAAAGTTACTGTATTGTTTACTGCTATCATCTACTCCTAGCGTTACACCAGCGCGTATTATACGACTTGAAGAACCACCAGTACCTGATGATAAATTTGCCATAATGACTTCATCTATTGCCCATATAGCTAAATTGTCTGGAACGTATTCAACTGTTTCGCCGGTATTTTCTCTATTTAAAATAGTCCATACAAAGAATCCTCCGCCTGCTACAGTCAATATTAATACGACCAGTATTACTATGATTATAATCTTAAACTTATTATCCAAAAAACTTCCCACCTTTTTTTCCTATTTTATAACTTTTACTTCTACACGTCTATTTTCAGCACGACCTTCGTCAGTATTATTATCAGCTACAGGATAGTATTCACCATATCCTTCAGCTGATACTCCATGTGGGTCAAAATCTAAATAATTAATAAAATACTTAGCTACTGCTATTGCACGCGCAGCAGAAAGTTCCCAGTTACTAGGGAAAATGGCTGTACTAATAGGAACATTATCAGTATGTCCCTCGGCTCTTACATGATAACCTTGTTCTATATATGTTTTGATTTTTCCGCCAATCGTATCTAATACAGGTATACCAATGGTTTTAAGCTCTGCACTACCTGAATCAAAAAGCATTACATCCGCGAATGTTAATACAACCGCATCCCCATTTTGCTCTACTGATACTTTATGTTCTAATTCATTTTCAATAATAAATTCTTCTATCTCCTCCTTAATAGAGGCCATTTCTTCTTGTACTTGTGCATCGACTTGTGCTTCTACCATTGATATTAGTTCTTCAAGAACAGTCCTTTCGTCAGGTAAGTTTTCTACTCCCCCCCCTACCATACCAGTATCATTCATAAGAACTTCTCCACCATCTATAATGCCAGTGGAGCCATTAAATGAATTAATAAATGCCATAAATTGTTCAGCATCAAGGTCTGCCATTGCGAATAGTAGTACGAAGAAGCATAGTAGTAGTGTCATGAGGTCACTAAACGTTGCCATCCATGCGGGACTACCCTTCTTGGGCGGTGGTCCAGCTTTTTTTTCCATACTAATTCCTCCTCATCTATTCTCCGCCACCCTCTGCAACTGCCTCGCGTGACGCTGGGTCTAGGAACGCTTTTAGTTTTTCTTCAATAACACGAGGATTCTCACCAGCTTGTATAGAAAGTAAGCCCTCTATCATCATTTGCCTTGCAAGTACTTCTGTAGCAGTCTTAGCTTTAAGCTTATTCGATGTAGGAGTTGCTAAGAAGTTCGCAAGAACCGAACCATAGAACGTTGTAATTAAGGCAACGGCCATTTTTGGTCCTAGGGTTGAGGGGTCTGTTAGTGCCCCTAACATGTTAACTAGCCCGATTAGTGTACCAATCATCCCCCAAGCAGGCCCGTAGTCAGCAACTGTTTCCCAAAATGAATGTTTTTCTTGATGCCTATCTTGCATAAAGCTTAGTTCTGTTTCTAATATGTCCCGGATTAACTCAGGGTCAGTACCGTCTACCATTAGCATTATCCCTTTTTTTAAAAAAGGGTCTTCCATAGACTGAGCTTTTTCTTCAAGAACTAGTAAACCCTCTCTACGTGCAGCTTGAGCTAAATCATTAATTTCTATTATCAGGTTACTAGGTTGAATTGTGCTTTCTTTAAATATTAAACCCATCGCCTTAAAGCCTTCTATAACCTTTTCTAGAGGGAATGATATAATAAGTGCTGCAAATAGCCCTCCAAAAACGATCATTATAGATGCCGCGTTAATAAATGAACTTATCTCTCCCTCTAATAAAATTGAAATTACAATGAATATTACACCCAAGACTAAGCCTATTGGTGCTCCTTTGTCCATTACTTCACCTCTTCTCTATTTCTCTATAAATCTTTCCAACAAAAACCAACTTCTCTTATATTCTATTATTTCTTCTACTAGCTGTTTAATACTCTCTTTTACTATAAATTTTTTTCCGTCCACTAAAGTCACAACAGTATCGGGAGTTTCTTCAATGGTTTCAATCAATTCAGCGTTTATCATAAAGGTTTTATTATTAAGTCTTGTTACCTTTACCATCTTCTGCCCCCTTTTATATTGCAAAATGCAATTTAATTATTAACCATGCCGCACTAAAAATTTGTGCGACACAGTTACATTAGCGCTTCAAGCTTAAAATTTCTTGAAGCATCTCGTCTGATGTAGTAATAGTTTTAGAATTTGCTTGGAAGCCACGTTGAGTTACTATCATATTAGTAAACTCTGAATTTAGGTCTACGTTTGACATTTCAAGTACGCCAGACATAAATATAGCTTCTGCCCCTATACCGTCAAAATCACCAGAGTTAGCGGTCGCAAGGAACACGTTATCTCCGGCTTTTTCTAGGCCTGCTGCATTTTCAAATGTTGTAGTTACAATTTGGGCAAGAAGTTTTGTATCACCATTAGAATAGTAAGCTGTAATTTTACCATCTGAACCAATATCATAACCAAGCATATCTCCTGCAGCCTTACCTGTACCCTGACCATTTACATCTCCTACACTTGAGTCTAAGCTTGTTGTAGCATTGTATTGAGTAATTCCAGTTATATCAAGATATACCATACCGTCATTACCAATTTCAGCATTAAGACTAGGACTAGCCCCAAGTAGGTCAAGACCAGCTATAGAAATTAATCCTGTAGGTTGTTCCATGTTACCATTGGAATCAAAAATAATTTCTACACTATCAGTAGTGGGTGTTCCGCCTAATGTATAGGAATTACCGTTAGTATCCGTAATGGTATTACTAGGGATATTCATTACCCACTTTACAGGATTTTCATTACCCTCATTAGGATATGCAGTAAACTCAACTTCCATACTATAGTAATTACCCAAAGAGTCATAAAAATTCATTATTGTGGTAATTGCTTTAGCTGTGTCGTCACCAGTGTAAGAGTCATCAAGATTTAAATTTCCAGTGATAGTAACATTTGTAGTAGCTTCTGGTTGAGTAAATAAATTATCTGGCGAATTAAGTACAATGTCTTGCACTTGACCCCGAACAATTTCAGTGCCAGTATCATTTGCTAACCATCCTTGGACTTTCATACCATTTGGTATAACCAGATTACCTAAATCATCTACTCTAAGCGCTGCCGCACGTGTAAAATAAGTTTGTTCTGCATCTTTAACAATAATCATCCCATCACCGTCAATCATAAGGTCAAAGGGGTTATCAGTACGCTGAGCTGAGCCTTGTGTCATTAAGATATCTATAGTAGATACATTTACTCCAAGACCAACTTGCATAGCATTTTTACCACCAAGACCAGTAGCATCACTTGCTGAAGTTGCCGATTGAACAGTTTGGGAGAATACCTCGCTAAAAGTAACTCTTTGAGATTTGTAGCCAATTGTGTTAATATTAGCTACATTATTACCAATAACATCCATCTGAATTTGATGGGCCTGCAGGCCAGAAACACCTGAGTATAAAGAACGCATCATAAATAAATATCCCCCTTTATTGAATAAAGCCCTTACCTATGATGCGTTTAACTAATGATGTCTATTGGGCAAAAAATTAACGTTTAAGCGATAAAATTTCTTGTAACATTTCATCCGAGGTTGTAATAGTTTTTGAGTTTGCTTGGAAACCACGTTGTGTAACGATCATATCTGTAAACTCAGAGTTTAAGTCTACGTTAGACATTTCAAGTACCCCAACTTGGAATATACCCTCAGCACCAATACCATCAAAGTCACCTGAGTTAGCGGTTGCAAGGAACACGTTATCTCCGGCTTTTTCAAGACCTGCTGAGTTCTCAAAGCTTGTTGTAACTATTTGGCCAAGTAATTTTGTGTCACCATTGGTATAGTATGCAGTAATTTTACCGTCTGTACCAAGGTCGTAACCAATCATATCCCCAGCTGCATTACCAGTACCATCCCCATTAACATCCCCAACATTTGCATCAAGACTTGTAGTTGCATCGTATTGGGTAATACCTGTAATGTCAAGTTGAATCATACCATCATTACCAACTTCCGCATTAAGTGGAGGGTTGGCTGAAAGTAGGTCTATACCAGTAATGTTAATTAATCCTGTAGGTTGTTCCATATTACCATTAGCATCAAAGTAAATTTCAACGCTATCTACTGTAGGAGTTCCGCCTAATGTATAAGTATTACCATTAGTATCCGTAATTGTGTTGTTAGGTAGACTCATAACCCATTTAGTAGGATTATCTCCACCTTCATCTGGATATGCTGCAAAGTTAACTTCCATAATATAGTAGTTACCTAAGGAATCGTAAAAGTTAAGATTGGTTACTATTTGTTTTGCTGTGTCATCCCCTGTGTATGAATCGTTGAGGTTTAAGTTCCCTGTAATCTGAACATTTGTTGTAGTTTCAGGAGGTGAGAATAAATTCGATGGTGAATTAAGTACAATATCTTGTACTTGACCACGAATAATCTCTGTACCATTATCATTAGCTGGCCACCCTTGAACTTTCATACCATTTGGTATAACTAAGTTACCTAAGTCGTCGACCCTAAGTGCACCAGCTCTAGTGAAGTAAGTCTGATCAGCATCTTTAACAATTAACATCCCATCACCATCAACCATTAAGTCAAATGGATTGTCAGTTCTTTGTGCAGAACCTTGTGTCATCATTATATCTATAGATGCAACGCTTGAACCAAGACCAACTTGCATGGCATTTTTACCACCAAGACCAGTAGCATCACTTGCTGAAGTTGCTGACTGAATTGTTTGAGAGAATACTTCGTTAAAGGTAACACGCTGGGATTTATACCCTACCGTATTTACGTTGGCTACGTTATTACCTATAACGTCCATCTTAACCTGGTGGGACTGAAGCCCCGACACCCCAGAAAACATTGATCTCATCATAATAAATTCCTCCTTCACACACTCGCTGTCAAATTTTAGTCAAAATCTAGTTATGCATGAATTTCCCCTAAGCGGGGAATTCACGTCTTATATCGTATTAAGTGTTCTTAACAGAAGTTACGTCGTTAAAGTTTACCATATAGCCATCAATATATAGATATGTGTTATGCTGTTGCATATATACATATTCTGCGATGCCAGAAACGGCTATCTTTTCTCCATCAACATATGCTGAACCTTCAACCCAACTACCTGTAACAGTTGGATTATCAACGATATTTTGTACATCTGAGAATGCTACTTCAAGTTCTTGATCTCCAGTACCCAGTACTATATAAGGAACTCCTTCTATCATTCTAACTTCAAGCACTTCACCCTCAACAATAGTTGATTCGGTTCCGCCATATAAGTTAGAAGCTTCAATAACAGCTTGAACTGTTTTTCCGAGTGTATCAAATGCAGTTGAACTACCTGTAATATTAGTTGCATTAATAACTTGTTGTACACTATCTAATGTTATTTCATGCTCACCAATACCAAGTAAGGTCTCGCTCCCATAAGTTTTAACGTAGTCAACATTACCAATAAGATATTCTAATGCTCCCGTTTCGGGGTTGTTATATGAATATTCTATAGTATTCCCAACCATACTTAATGCTGTTTGCTTTTCTGTAGCAGTAGCAATGTTGGTCATTTGTTCAAGTGCTGTAAATTGTGCTAACTGCGCTAACATATCTGAGTTATCCATTGGATCCATTGGGTCTTGGTATTGCAATTGTGTTACTAGTAACTGCAAGAATGCATCTTTACCCATATCTTGGTCTGGGTCACGTACTTCAGTAGTGTTATTCTGTATAGTAGAACTGTCATACGCAACCATATTCCCGCTAATAGTACTCATTAAATCCCTCCAGTCTAGATTCTAACATTGACATTTTTATCATGTTTAAGTTGAGTAACGTCTTTCTCAACTTCAGAATCGCTTTCAAATTCCTCATCCATATATAAGTCGATAAGTTCTTCGATACGTTTCTGTGATTTTGCTCTCTCTTGATTCATGTGCTCTTGGTATTTATTTTCTTCTTGTTGTACATCAACATTAAATTCGCCTACTGTTAAGCCTTGATCTTCTAAAGCAGCTTTTAGTGCATCAATTTGCTCTAATACCATTTCTTTAACTTTTTCGCTATCAACTTTAATATCAGCTTTAATGATACCGCTGTTTTCAACTACTGTTAGAGAAATTTTACCAAGGTCTTGAGGATCTAAGTCCATAGTCAATTGTGTACCGTCAGCTAATTTCACAATTTGAATGTTATCAATAAGTTGTGTTACAACTGGCTTATATTGTACATCAGAACTACCGCCTAATAAAGATGAACCATTACTATTTGCAACTGTTATACCTCTGTAGCTTGTAGGGATATTAAAGTTAGTTTCAATTTTTGTATCTCCTACGAATTCAAAGTTAGTTTGTTGTGCATTTGCATTATTTTGTTTTGAACTAGAATCTGAGTCTGTATCTGCATCACCACGTAAACTTGCTTTTGGATCAACTTCTATGTCGTTTACAGTTGAAAATTCTATTTCTATTTCTGTGTCTTCACTCATTGTATTTGTGTCAGTTTTTACATTTTCTAAGAAAGTGTTTTTAAATGCATCTTCTACTTCTACTAACTCTGTAAAATCTTGTGCTACAACTTGCTCTTCCACTTGAGGTAAAACAAATGCTGTTTCGTCTAATAATGTTTTTAACTCCATTATGCTACCTTGTAAATCTGAATCAACTAGCAATTCTTCAAAAGAAAAATTGTCAGCTATTATATCGTCGAGTAACGCAGGATTATTAAGTAGGTCGTCTACATTAATTTCCAATATTTCTAGAGTCTCATTTAATTGTTCTGGCGTTATTTGTAGATATCCAGCTAACATTTCTAATGCTTCCTCAGGAGATATTTCTTTAACTGTCTTAGCATTGCCTTTTGAATTTGTTTTAGTTCCTTGTTTGCTTACTTCGTTAGATTTGTTTGTAGTCGTATCATTTTGTTTTGTAGTTTTAGTAGTATCTTTTGTTTTAGATTTATCTTGTGTATTACTCTTATTATAATCGTTATTGCTATTTTTATTATAAGAATTATTGTTATTATTGTCTTTTGTAGAAGCAGCATTGTCTAAAGCTTGCTTGAAATCATTGCCTGTGTTAACATTTGCTGTTTGATTTGCTGCATTTGAGAAAGTCGCTGTTTGGAATGCTGTTACTAACATAGTGTAGTCTCCTTTTCTGTGTTTAAATAATGGATAAAATGGGTTATATTGTCAATGTTACTTATAATGCAGTAACATTTGCTACTGCATTGTTAGTATATAGGTGAAATTAATCGAATAATTTGCGCCGCTGTTTCTACGGGTAACTCGTTAAGAATTGCTGATTGACTATTTGTATCCATATTGTTAAAGATAGCTGTTACAAGGGCTGAGTCTGTGTTAACTAGTTGCTCTATAGCACTTGCAGCTTGTTTTGTGTTCATTTGAGCTATTACCGATGCATGAGATTGTTGTTCATCTGTTAACACTTTTTCACCTTTAATTTCTGCATAAATGCTTTGTGATTGCTCAGGATTTAGCTCCTCATACCAAGATATATATAAAGATGGGTTTTGAGAAGCCACTTCGGCATTCCATGCAGCTTGCTCTGATAAAAATGCATTGTAGTTATATTCATAAGTTTGTAATCTGTTAATTTCTGCATTTAATGTAGTTTGTGAATTAGTCAAGGTGGTAATTCTATTTTGCAAACTAGTAATTTGTGACTCTAAATCAGTTATTTCTGAAATTAAATCTTGTTTAGAGTAATCTGCATAAGGTCCTTCATATACGAAAAATTCATTTAAATATGGTATATCTTCCACTAATTCTGCAATAAACAGATTACCTTTATTTACATATGCAATACCTCCGATTATTAAAAGCACTACTAAGAATATCAGCATTTTTTTTCTTCGTTTTTTACGCTTTTCTTTTTTTTCTTTCTTCTTTTTTTCTTTTAATATTTGACGCTCTCGTTTAAGTTCTTCGGGATCTTTAACGTTCCCTGCAGGTTTAGCCGCTGCTGGTTTGTTTTCTTTAGCCACTCTCTTCCCCACTTTCCTGGATATAGTCAACTTTAGTTGGTGCCATCTTCATTATATAGTCAACCTTTGTGGTCTCTTTAGGTATCGCTCTTGTATTCATTTGTGTAGCTCTCACCATTTCGCTAATTTGGTCAACTCTCGTCTGTACTGCTTCATGTTCCATTATTTTTTGGGCTCTAGCTATTTGCTGAATATGGTCAACTCGCGTTTGTACTGCTTCATGTTCCATTATTTTCTTTGCTCTAGCTACCTGCTGAATGTGGTCAACTCGCGTTTGTACTGCTTCATGTTCCATTATTTTCTTTGCTTTAGCTACCTGCTGAATATGGTCAACTCGCGTTTGTACTGATTCAGTCTCAATTATCTTTTTAGCTACTTCTTGAATAGGGTCAACAGTCGTTTGCAACGCCTCAGGCTCTATTACTTTTTTTGATACATATTGAATTTTATCAACTCTAGTCTGAACTGACTCATGAGCCATTATTTTCTTAGCAATAGTTTTTTGACTAATATCATCAACTTTAGATTGTACACACTCTTTAGCAAAGATTTTCATAGCATCTACAGCTGTAGATTCCACTGATTCTTTAGCTATTATCTCCTTAACGTCTGTAGTTAGTGGTTGTTTGGATTCTCTAGCCATAATCTCCCTCACTTTCCTCAGATATATTAAGAATTGCCTTCTTCTTCACTGCTTTTAATATACCTATATCCAACAATCTCGTCAATTAGCTTTTGCTCTTCTTGTAACATTTCGTATTGTACTTGTTCTCTATGAATTTCCTTTAAGTTTTCTAAAATTTTTCTATCTTTCATAGCGTCTACAAGATTTTCTTGCTTTTTTACTATATTTTTTTCTGCTTGCGCTACTGCTAAATGTACTTTTTCTAAGTCTTTTACAATTTGTTTTTTGTAGTGATTAACTTGAGTAATTGCTGATGGATTAACTGCACCACTAAGCTCTTGAACTAATTGTTGTGAAAGTTCATTGTCTTTACGTTGAAGATTTACTTCTTTATTTACTAAAAAGTTTTTTTGGGCATAGGCATCGGCCAGTTCTTTCTTCCTCATTTGTTCTACATTTTTCTTAAGAGTAAGAATTGATTCTAACCTAAACTTCACCTTATCCCTCCTCTCAAAATTCCGCTCAACTGTGTTCTATAATATATTTCGACATCAGTCGCCATAACTTTAGCCCACAATTACCGTTATTTTTTTCCATTTTTTTATTGAACTATTTCTTTCATTACTTTTAATGTTTCTTGTAAGGGAACATTATCATAGGTTGATTGCGTTAAAAATGCATTTATTGAACCCATTTTTTCGATTGCTTTATCAATTTCAGGGTTACTACCTTTATTATATGCACCAACGTTAATCAAGTCTTCTACTTCATGGTAAAGTGCCATGTATTTTTTTATTTCTTGGGCACACTTTCTATGTTCGTCTGAAGTGATATCGCCCATAACCCTTGATATACTTGCTAAAATATCAATAGCAGGGTAATGTGCTTTATGTGCAATTTTCCTTGACATCATTATATGTCCATCTAAAATCCCCCTTGCAGTATCTGTGATTGGTTCGTTAAAATCATCCCCATCCACAAGGACGGTATATAAACCTGTAATACTACCTCTATCATCGTTACCAGCCCTTTCTAGAAGTTTGGGCATAACAGCGAATACTGAGGGGGTGTAACCCCTAGAAATCGGAGGTTCACCAATTGATAAACCTATTTCACGCTGTGCCATTGAAAAACGAGTTAGTGAGTCCATTAGTAGTAAAACTTGACTTCCTTGGCTTCTAAAGTATTCTGCCATTGCAGTCGCAGCTTTAGCTGCTTTTAGCCGTATAAGAGCTGGTTGGTCTGAGGTTGCAACTACAACGATTGACCGCCTTAGCCCTTCAGCTTTTAAGTCTTTTTCTATAAACTCTCGAACTTCTCTTCCCCGTTCTCCTATTAGTGCAATTATATTTATATCAGATAATGCGTTTCTGGCTATCATACCCATTAAGGTACTTTTTCCAACCCCGCTACCTGCAAATATACCTAATCTTTGCCCTTGCCCAACACTAAGCATGCCATCTATGGCTTTTACACCTAGTACTAATTGTTTCTCAATTCGCTCGCGCGACATAGGGTTAGGCGCGTCATTTTCAATGGGCACCCAATGTTGGCAATGTAGGGTATCTCCATTTATAGGAACACCTTGCCAGTCAACAACATGCCCTAATAAAGAATGGTCAACTTGCACAGTTATCTTTTGTCCCATAGACAATACTTCACAACCAGGTCCAATTCCTTCGATGCTTCCTAGAGGCATCAATAAGATATTACTATCTTTAAAACCAACTACTTCTGCTAGTAAGTTACCTGCTCTAGTAACTACTTCACAGATATCACCGATGTTTGCCATAGG
>MDSP01000182.1_pt1 | contig 14166 bp, 12 predicted proteins | sample 1005811 | NCBI WGS metagenome assembly MDSP01 (sample SAMN05526596, study PRJNA338239) | gut metagenome | isolation source: stomach gut content | host: Naso elegans | place: Saudi Arabia: Red Sea | collected 2011-04
AGTAGACTGCAAACTCAAGGTGGATGTGCTCTGGCATTGTGTTTATTGCTCATAAAATGTCTTAATGCTACATGCTATTCATTCAAACTTGATTTTCATTGGAGGGGTTCATTAAACAGAAGAACATGAGCAGTAATTGGTTTGGAAATGCCTTTTTATCCACGGTACTCTTTTTTGACAACATTTTTCTGATTTTGGCAGAGAACATCTGCCAGGTTACGGGGGTATTAATGTTTCTTTGGTGAAAACTGTCTTGTGCGTCAAGTCCAATGACAAGAAGCTGAAATATTAACATTAAGTATTTCTTCCTCTATTCACTCTCTCTCACTTACTAGACCTAAAAAAAATCCTACTTTTTAAGTTTTACTTAGACTTCTATTTCTGCCACTTGAATTTGCGTTTCTTCGACCATTGACACCACATTATTAGAAGCAAAATTTGGACTAACAAGTCCTTTAATCCCTAAAAACGCCATCACTGCAAGTCCTGCTTTAACAACAACAGCCTTCATAACTTTTACATGAAGTGCCACATGTCCAACAACAAGTAGCATCATAACATACCCCATATTTACATGCAAATTCCTCCAAAACAAATAATCAATCCCTGTTTGCATCGGAAACACTTCGTTTGAAATCATAACACTACTATATCCCATAACACATGTCCCAACAACAAGCAACACATAAAGCACAAAACTTACTTTCGTCTTGCCTTTAACTTTTGCTAAATTTTTTGATACGCCTTGCATCCACTTAAAGTTAATTCCAAAGTGAAATACAAACAAACATAATAATCCCACTCCAAAAACTTCATGCACTAACATTCCTGTAAATCTAATATCCATTAGCGATATCAACAAAATTGTCATCATTATATTAATAACAACTCTTGTCTTTTTTGTAACTTTCATTAAAATTCCCCCTATTCAAAAAAAAGCCAACCACAAGGTTGACTTTTCGCTCTATTTAATAGTTGGCGTATACGCATAACTACAAATTATTGATGTTAATGGTGACACGATAACAAGACCGATACACCCAACAAATGTTTGCAATATTTCCGACGCTATAAATTTGGTATTTAGTATACTTAATAGTGGCGTTCCTTGTGCCATATACACCATCATAACTCCAATATAACTTCCCATATAAGCTAACAATAAAGTTGTTGTTTGAGAACCCACTATCGAACGTCCGATAGTAAGCCCTGAAAATAAGATTTCTTTGCGTGAAATTGCTGGTTGTTTTTCAACAAGTTCATCAATCGCCGCAGATATATCTATCCCTAAATCCAAAATTGCTCCCGAACAAGATAAATATATTCCTGCCTGATAAATCAAAGTCAAGTTAAGCGTATGGTATCCTGAATATAACAATGATTCTGACCAATCCATAACTGACCCGTGTATATTAAACGCATTTCCAAACAAAACAGCTAGTAAACAAGTACATAACGAAGACATGACAGCACCCGCAATTGCACAATATGACTTTTTCGTAAATCCAGCCACCAGTATCAATGTTACAACCGATATCATAACCCCAATAAAAAGTGCCAACACTATTGGGTGATATCCTTTTAATAACATCGGAATAAATACTTTGAATATACAAGTCAGTGTAAATGCAAACGATATAACAGTACGTACGCCAGTTGTTCCTGAAAATATTATTAACACCGTAACAAAAAACAGCACTAATATTATTTCAATGTCCAACCTATAATGGTCAATCATGTTAGCAAATAGAAAGTCACCTTCGCTCGTCATCTCTATCAAAACGTATGCCGTATCTCCCGCAACAAAAACTGTATCGTCATTAAGATTACCATTAAACATATTTACTGCAGTAACAACTTCACCTTTAAAGGTTTTACTTAGTATCTCAATTTCCGCTCGCTGTTCCCCTTGATTTGTCACCCCGACAACTAATGCATTGCTATTATCTACGCTCAAAACTTTTGCCTTAACGGATTCTGCGTTGACATAAAGCTGTCTTTCAAAACCCGTTGGCATAGCTAACAAAACTCCTATTATTATCAAACATACTATCGAAAATATCACGTCTCTATTATATAAGTAACTTCTAGCCTTATCTAACATATTAGTTATCTAATCCACATAATTCAACTAATTTGTTAAATACTTCTGTGTTGTTGTAAGAACCTGCAAAAATTTCATGTCCTGCTCCAACTGCATATAATGGAACTGGTTGACCTGTATGTGCATAAGAAGTCCAGCCCACACCAGCCATGTTGTTAAGAACGTGAGTTGCTGTTACGCTTAGTGGCTCATATCCGCCGTATGCGATATATGCTTCAACATCGTTGTTTCTGTCTGCTTTATCTTTCATAGTTTCTTCAAATGAAGCTTCTAATCTTGCATAGTCATACTCAGATAAAATTACTAAGCTGTCTGTGTTGCTTGTAGCGTTTTGCTCTGCAACTAAACCAAAATAATCTTCGATAATTGGTAACATTTCTTCAAATGTTCCGTTTGGATTAGTTTCTTTAAAGTCAGCTATAACGTCATCAAATTTTTCATAAGAACCTTTTTGGTTTGATAACAATTGGAACGCAGTGTCATAACCAGTTGTTGCTTGCCCGATTGACATACCCCCTGTTTCATGGTCACCTGTTACGATGATTAAAGTGTCTTCTGGGTGATTGTTGTAGAAGTCAATTGCAACTTGGATAGCTTCATCAAATGCAATAGTATCTCCGATGTTTGACATAGCGTCATTTGCGTGACCTGCCCAGTCAATTTTTCCAGACTCAACAGCCATAAAGAAACCTTTGTCGTCATTGTCTAATACTTCGATACCTTTTTCAACAAGGTCAGCAAGAGTTATAGAGTCGCTTGTTTCGTCGATTGCATAAAGCATTGCTCCGCCGTGTAACTCTGGGTTGATCGCATAAACTTTTTCTGCGTCAGCTTCGATAGCTAAAATATCATCTTTTTCTGTTACAACTGTGTATCCGTTGTCTGCAAGAACTTCGTAAATATCAGTTCCTGAAACTCCTGATAATGCTCCACCTGCAAAGAAGTCAAAATTACTTTCTGCCATTTCAACAGCGATATCATAATAATCACTACGTGATGCTTGGTGAGCATAGTAACCTGCTGGAGTTGCGTGGTTTAATGTTACTGTACTAAGAATACCAATTTTGTATCCTTCATCTCTTAATAATTCTGCAATAGTTGTTGTTGGAGTAACTTTGTCTGGTCCCATACCTACAACACCACTATGAGTTTGAACACCACTTGTTAATGCAGTGATAGTTGACGCTGAGTCTGGTGCAAATGAAGTTGAATCTTGAGTGTATACTGTTCCAACTGTTGGGAATTGTGTAAACGCAAGTGGATCAACATCTACTTTATCTTTAATGTTAAGTGTACCTTGATAAACTTGTGCTGCATTAACTTGAGTGTAAGCCATTCCGTCCCCAACAAACATAAATACATATTTAGGAATACTGTATTCTGTTGTTTGTGTAGTTTCAACTGCGACAACACTTTGAGTTGGTCCTGTTATTGCTATAGTTCCTGCAACTAAAGCAAGTGTTAAAGCTGCAATTCCTGATTTTTTAATTAGTTTCATTTCTCTAAACCCTCCAAAATAATATAATAAATTTATAATTGATTTTTAATTGATAAGTTGATTATATATGTGTTGTGTTATAGTTTTATTGGGACTTTGTTAACTTTTTTTTATATTAGGTTAATTATATGTTAAGTAGTTATCTCTAACTATTTCACAATTATTGCATTTAGTTAATATTTATGTTATAATTATTGCTAGGAGGTGTCACATGAACAAAAAATTTCTATTAACTTGTGCATGTTTTTTATTTGGTAGTACAGTATTTGCAAATGATACACAACTTTCTATATCAGGGGTTAGCTATGAGCCTGTCGCCCAGATGTATAACAATGAAGTAGCAAATTATATTAGTATAGAAGACTTTGCAAATATTACTATGGGTGAGTATTCATCTGCTAGCAACGGAAAATATCAAGTTGAAACACTAACAGATAGTATTACTTTTACTACTGGAGCAAATTTTTTAACATCAAATAAAACTAGAGTTGTATTTTCAAATCCAGTACTACTTATAGATGATATGTTATATATTCCTATAGATGTATTTGAGGCTTTAGAACTTGGTATACAACAAAATGACATTATAGATATTTCTCTATCAATTCCAACAACCCATATATTAGATACATTAGACAGCAAATTATTTACTCAACTTCCATCAACTAACTCATTTAACAATTTACCGACCTACATAGATGGACTTGTATCTAATGAAACAATCGAAGAAACTAAAAAACTTGCACAATCTGGTGATTATTATTTTTCTTTTGTAGATAACACAAACAAGCAAGATATTTATAACGAACTAAATACCAAAATTAATAGATCGTCTTATGGCAACATCGAAATTATATATCGTGAATTTGCGAACGACTCTATTAGTTCAACGATTACAGAAACTGTTGATATCGATATTCAAGACGACAGTTTACATTTTAGTATCGGGGAGCATGAGTTTGAATATTCAAATATACTTGCAACGTTTGCCCCTTCTATAGACGAAAAAAATATTAGCATCGAAAAAACTATTGACGTAACGTTAATGCATGCATTTTACACATTTTATAGAAATACTTATCGTTTAAAAGATGATGAATATTTTAGCCCTATATATTTAACAGAGTCTGGTAACGTAAATTCATTTAGTCAACACGTTTACACTATAGATGATGCTACAGGAGAAATTATGGATTATACTATAACAGTTCATAGATTGCGTAACGTTAACAATTTACAATTTATAATAGATATAACTCAACTTTAATTTTTATATTGAGGACGCTAACAGGCGTCCTCTTTTTTTATTTATAATGCATTTTTTATAAGCTTAGCAACTTCTTCAATTTCTTCAACCGTTGTTTCATACGTTGTAGGTTGATTTATTCGCACCTTATCGCCATCAAACCTAGGAATAACATGCAAATGAAAGTGAAACACAGCCTGAGTTGCTGCAAGTCCATTGTTTTGCACGATATTTATACCATCTGCCCCAAGCACTTCTTTTAAAACTTCGGCAAATTTTTTCGCCATTGGGTACAGCCCTTTTGCAACTTCATCTGAAATCTCAAATATATTTTCTGCATGCTCTTTTGGTATTATAAGCACATGCCCTTTGCCTGCAGGAAATCTGTCCATAATAACAATAAACAAATCGTCCTCATAAACTTTAAAAGCTGGCATCTCATTATCTCTTATTTTACAAAAAATACAATCACTCATTTTTTTACCTCCTAGCTGATACTACTTCTAAACACTTGGTCAAGTTTTGGTAGTACAGCAAAATTTCCTTTAACTTTGATTTTCCCTACCATAAATGCTTTTTGGTAGCTTATTTCTTTCGTTAACAATTCTTCTAACACAGCATCAACCAACGTAACTTCTATAGTATAATGGTCAATTACACCCTCAACATAATCACATTCACCATTTCGTATAGTAACGTATCCTTGTTCTTTTGTATCATTTACAATATATTGAATCATTAAATCTAATGTTCTGTCGTGCCTAGCCACAAAATAATGCGGCAAACTCGCTATACGTCGCAACGGACGAGTTGGCGTTGATTTTACACCTGACTGTAGAGGTCGTTGGTACGTTCCAGCTTGAGCCACTCCATCTGATGGCATCTTACCTTTAAGAAGATTTGTTATTTCTTCTATTTCTCTGTCCTCTGGACTAATTCCACCCATATAAGATTGGGGTTCTGAATAATATGATTGCCTAGAATCAAAATACATTGGTGGTTGTTGTTCCCCTATCGGCTGTGGTATTGATGCTTGAACTGGTGGTTGTTGCATCTGTGGTGCTTGTTGTACTGGCTGCCCCATCTGCGGTGTTGGTTGCTGTATTTGTGGTACTTGCTGCCCCATTTGCGGTGCTGGTTGCTGCATTTGTGGTGCTTGCTGTACTGGCTGATGTTGCTCAACTTTTGACAAAAATAACATGCGTTCACTTGACATTATACCAGGCGACCCTTGTCTAACTTGGCGATAAAAGTTTTCAAGTTGCTTTTCAACTATTCCTATAAGCTCCATTTGTGGCACGTGGGAATTTAGTGGCAATGAACCTGCCTCGTATCCTCCCAAAAATCTCCATGCCTTACTAATTTGATACGCCCCATCTGTTTCTCCCCATACATTGCTGTATGTAATTATTAGTAATGGTTTATTTTGTGGAACCTGGTTGTACAAACTTAAATAGTCAAAAAATGTTTGCATTGCACCATGCATTCCATTTAGATGCACATTTGATACTGCAATCACTCCGTCAATATTGTTTATATCAATAGCAATATCGTCCATTATATTTACGGTTAATCCGTTGAAATATGGTAATCTCTCTAGCTGTACAATTTTTATTTCTACTTCTAATTCAGTCAAAACGTTTTGTATTGTTCCTTTTATAATATTTAGACTTGCTTCGTCAGTATTCGCTAATAAAAGTAATATTTTCATGTTTATACCTCTCTAATATTAATCAAACTACAATATATATTATACTTGAATATCGTTCAATAGAAAAGTAGAAAAACCACTTTTTAGAACAAATATGTTAGTGCTTTTTTTGGATAATATGTCGAAATGTCGTATATTTCCCAATATTCAAAAAATATCTTCTTTCTTACAGTGATATGTAAAACATCACCTATTTTAAAATTTGTTAGCAATGTTGGGCTAAACACTACTTTGTAATATTTGTTTAGGCTCATCTTTCTAAGTAATATATATCCTGTGTGTCCTAATTCTTCAACAATAAAATGGCCATTGTCATATATCATTGCTATATCACGTTTATGTTGTTTCTTTTTATATTGTTGATAGTTTTGTAAACTTATTATTGTTGGACTATACTTTATTACAGGGTGTTTCAATAAACTTTCTATTAATTTTTTGTTGCTGTATAGTCGTACATATTCATCTTTATAAATCTCCAGTAGTTGTAATGTGTAAGGTGTGTTTTCATCTTGTGGTGCACCGTCCATAATCTGGCTTACAACGCCTAGCAAATATCTACTCTCTTGCGGTTCAAGATGTTGTTTGTATTTTGGCACCCAATAAGCTAAAAAATACTCTATCGCCTCTCGACTTACAGGATTAACAAATTTTGTATCTGTATTCATAAATTCAAGAAACATTTCTAATATTTCTTGATAAAGTTTTTGTGCTTGAATTTCGGTCATACTCTCAACTCCTACTAATAGTATATTTGAGTATTCCCCTCTCCCCTAACATTTATACATAATTTCCCAAAAAAAAGCTCCTAAAAGTAAAATTTACAATTAGGAGTTATCATATATAGTAAACGTATTTTTTCCGTTCGCTTTAGACATATACATAGCTTTGTCAGCTAAATCATACAAAACTCTAAAATCTGTTATATCACTATTTGTATAAACAATACCAATACTAGCAGATATTGTTACACACGTATTATCAACGCAATAGGTTTTATTAACTAGACTAGACAATTCTGCGGCTTTTGATTGTATGTCAAATTTATCGCTTGGATTTCGTACAAACACCATAAATTCATCTCCACCGATACGCCCTATTATATCGGTTTCTCTAAATACGGCGGTTAATTCATTGCTAATATCTTTAATAGCCACATCGCCTATAGCATGCCCCAAAGTGTCATTAAGTGTTTTAAAATGATCCAAATCTACCATAAACAAAATACCTGTTTCATGCATGTGCTCTTGTATTAATTGTTGAGTTGTTACCTTATTATATAGCCCCGAAAGTGCATCTCGCTCTGCTTTAAATAGTAAATCTTTTTCATCTTGGATATTTTCAATTACTAAAACTGCCGTTACCTGATTTAATTCAAAATTTTTAGTCATACGCACATCAACATTAAACCACTTATATATAGTACTATTTTTTTCGGCTAATCTATACTCAAAACTATATTTTGTTATACCATTATTAAATTCTTTAACCATGTAATTTATATCTGAAACAATTAATGTATTTGCTCTGTCATCTGGGTGTATTTGGTTAAATATTATATCTGATATTATAGCTGCGTACGATTCTCCAACGGCATTAACATTGATTTTATTTTTAACTCGCCAATCTATTATTTCACCTGTTCCACAATTTATTTGCATTGTAAGCTCAGATTTATCATTTAAAATGTTTTTATAAAAGTTTTTAATGAATAAATCTTCCTTTAAAGCTTTTTTATGGCGTTCTACTAATTCAAATCCAATAAGCATAAATAGGCCAATGTATTCAACAACTAACCAACTTCCTCCTTGAATAAATTGTTGTATTATTTCTTGCTGTATAAAATGAGGCACTTGATACACTGATGACCCTGCTAAAATAGAAAAAATTGCAATTAACTGTAATGCTAGAAAAATTATATTTTTGTTATCGCTATCTCTACTTATTGTCCAACCGTGATCTGGTATTATTTTAAATAATCCAATTGTCATCAACACACATATAGAACAGATAATTATTCTACTCCACAAAAATAATTCAATATTATTTACAATTTTAGCCATAGGAAGTTGTAATGTTAAACTCATTATCGGGATAACCATAGTTTCAATGCACAAAGTATTTACTACAATAGTAAATGCTGTCGCAATCTTTGGTAACCATTTGCCTCTGTAAAAAAGTAAAATTTGCAGGCAATACATTAATATTTTAAATAGGTACGCTAAAATCATAGAAGTATGAACTATGTGAATATAGATCAGCGATGTAAAAACATTAAACCCAGCTAAAAACGCATCTTTTTTTAGGTCAGATTTTTCTTCCAAAATTCTTGACACTATCTCAAAAAATGTTAAATTCTGTACAAAATTTATCACAAAAAAAGTAATAGCTAACGTATTCATATAAAAGTTCCCCCCTATCTTGATTTTATAATTATATTTTATTTTACAAATGCAAATTTTATATTAACATTTATCTTCTTTTATGTTAAATGTCTTGTTTAGTCTAATCGTTTTAGGGGTTTTCTATTCTAATCAAAAAAATAAAGACTGCAAACTATTGTCCACAGCCTTTAATATATTATGATTCCAACCTTAAATCTGCAACCTCTTTTACAGATAAACCTGTTTTTAATGCAATAGTCGCATCATCTAAAATATCCAAAAGAGATTTAGCAATCTCAGTAGTGCGCTGAGCCATACCTTTTTCTATGCCTTTTTCCATGCCCTTTTCCATGCCCTTTTCCATGCCCTTTTCCATGCCTAGTTGCCAGCCCTCTTTCATCATACGCTCTTCAATTTCTCGTATATCGCTCGCTACCATTCTAGCATAGGTACTTTCATGTACTAACATATCACTCACTATTCCTTTCTTTAAGCAATTATTATAAAATTTTAATACTTCCTGAAATACTGGATCTGCATCATCTAACTCATTCTTCAAAAATAAGTTTAACCATTTTTTAGTTCTTTCATTATATGTGCCGTATTTTGAAAGTTTTTTGCTACGTAAACACACTACAACTGCATTACCCAATTCAGTTATATGACTAGTTCTACCAGTTTCTAAATTAGGTTTAATTTCTGTAAAATTATAGTTTCCAACTAATACAGGATTATTAAATTGCTCAATTGTTTTTTGATTTACCAACCAAAGAGTATTTCCAACACCTGTATCTAAGTAGTTTTGGCTACTATACGCAGTCTTATCTACTATTGTTGCCATATTTCTTGCAATTCTTACAATTAATGTTCGCTTACTTTGTTTTGTGTTCATGCTATCTTTTTGAATTTCCACAGTTAAAATATCCCTTGGCTCAATATCTATTCTAATATCAGGATAAATAGTTTGTGAATGCTTTTTTTGATGTGAAAAATCTTGCTTAAATATGTTTTTTACACTATCAAATGGATATTCACTTATTTTAATGTTACTATCTTCTAAATCAATATCTATTCCACTCAAGTCAAAAAACGCTTTAACTAAGTCCCTAACTATAAGCTCGTTATCGTGATCACCTTTGTTGTACATGCACATAAGTTTAAAAACAATATTTCTCATAAAATCAAACTTACGGTCTATTAATATCATCTTTTCTCCTCCTTAGTTTATTTGTTCTATTTATATTTTATCATTAATATAATATTATCACAATTATAAATGGAGGTGCCCAATGAATTATTTAGAAATCAAAAATTTCCCCAAAGTAGATTTACACTGCCATTTAGACGGTTCTATTCGACCTGAAGTTATTAAAGATATTATTACACACGACAACCTAAATATTACAACTGATATAGAAATATTACAAAATAATTTATCTGTACAAATAGATTGTAATAGCTTAGTTGAATATCTACAAAAATTTGATATACCTATCGCATGTATCCAAAGTGAATACGGTCTTGAAACAGCCACATATAGCGTTATAGAAGATGCTTTTAATGAAACTATCATCTATTTAGAAATTAGGTTTGCCCCGCTATTTTCTGTAAATGAAAATCTTGATTGTGATGCTGTAGTACAAAGCGTACTAAAGGGGGTAAGTCGAGCTGAGGCTGATTTTGATATAAAAGTCTCTATTATATTGTGTGCGATGCGACATCAACCTCCCGAAGATAGTTTTGTGTTAGTTGATATTGCCCACAAATACAAAGATACAGGAGTTGGAGGTATCGATATAGCAGGTGATGAGGCAAATTTTCCACTGCACTTGTTTGAGAAATTACTTGACTATGCAAACGAAAAAAATATAAGATATACACTACACGCTGGGGAAACTGGCGATTTTTCCAATATAGATTTTGCAATACAAAAAGGTGCGACTAGAGTTGGACACGGTTTGGCTGTCTTGAAAAATACTGAAAGTATCAGGCTTGCTTATAATCATAACTTGTTATTTGAACTGTGCCCAACTAGCAATTTTCAAACTAAAGCATGCAATCCTGATGAAGATTATCCTATTAAGCAGTTTTTAGATAATAGTTTGAATGTATGTATAAATACGGATAATAGGACTGTTTCTAATACTTCGCTTACTGATGAATATGTATTGCTACAAAAATATATTGAGGTTACTCCAGAATTTATGCGTCAAATGGCGTTATCGGCTATTGATATGGCATTTGCTAGCGATGAAGTTAAAAACTTTTTGTATAAAAAAATAACATAATAAAAAATAATATTATTTACTTTAGCGATTGACAAGGTACAAAAGTTTACCTATAATAAGTTTGTAAATATAAAATTAATTTTTGGAGGTGAAACTCACCAAATAAGACTATAAATATACTTAAATAAGACAAAAAACAAAAGCTATTAGGGGGAAATATTTTGAATTTAGAATTAATAATAAGTGATGTTGATGGCACATTAATTGACACATCAGAAACATTCTCAAATGATTTTTATGAGTTAGCACAATTAATTGAAACCAACAATTATCCATTAACTATCGCTACTGGAAGAACATATGACCAAGTTAAACCTTTTATAGAAAATCTCCAAATCACTTTACCAGTAATTATAAATAATGGAGCTGGTTGCATTAAGCAAAATAAACTTTTATGGAATAATACTATAAAATTTGAATACTTGCAAAAAGCTCTTTTAAAAGCCGACGAACTTGATATGGCAATCATACTTAGCAGTGGCTATACCGATAAAGTTTATCGCCACAATGCATATATACAAAATCAAATTGAAAAATTTGATAGATACAAAGAAATTTTTACTCCTTTAACAGAAGAAGAATGGAACACAGGAGAAATTCAAAAAGTGTTAATTACTGATCCAATGCGACCTGGAAAAATTGATCTTGTTCTTGATCAATTACAAAACTACAAAGAATTTTTGCATGTAGTTCGCTATAGCGATAGATCAGCTGACATTATGTTAAAACAATCCACTAAAGCCGAAGGTATTAAACGCCTTAGCACTATGTTAAGTATTGATACAAAAAACATGATGGCTATTGGAGATTCCCATAATGATGTTGAAATGATACAAGAAGTTGGAATGGGTGTTGCTGTGGCAAATGCCGAAACTAGGCTTAAAGAAATAGCAAACTATATATGTCAAAACAGCCACTCTAAAGGTGTACTAGAAGCAACAAAAAAATTTTATAAATAGAAATTTAATGTAGAATATACGAGAGGAGTACTCTTAATGAAAGACTTTCTAAAAAAGATGGAACCATATTTATGGCTATCTCCAGCTTTTTTGTTTTTTGCAGTCTTTACTTTTTATCCATTTGCAAAAACTATAATTGACAGTTTTTATATAGTGGATAGATTGGGAAATGTACAACAATTTGTTGGATTAGAAAATTATCAAATAATTTTATCTGATCCCAATTTTGTTAAATCAATTGGCAATACTTTATTATTTGTTTTATTAACCGTGCCTATTTCTAAAGTGCTCGGTCTAATGCTTGCACTTTTAGCAAATAAAAAAAGAAAAACCTCAGTTTTTTATGAGGCAAGCTTTGCAGTTCCAATGGCTATGATATCGCTAGCAATAATTCAAATATTACGCCACCCCTATACATATAAAATTTTAAAAAAATAGTGTATAAAATGACAAAAAGGTCTTGCTATTTTTTTTTTGATATATAATACGATTATCATTTAAAAACTGACATAAGCGGTAACTTATATGGTTTTTATCTGATATATACTTTCGCCGAAGTATATTTCCATGTGTGCCTCTGTATGTTTATGAGCAAAAATAATAGAGGCACTTTTTAGCTTTGATATTGAAAAATTAGGCAAAATATGGTATTATATTAATATAGATAACGATAGAATAAAAGTAGATGCTTCTCAAAAAGGGGACACGTGTGACACGTTTCCTATATAGTGTAAGAAAAATTTCTAATATATTTTTTTATATATAACATATATAACGTGGTACATGTGGTACAGTAGTCAAAAAAGTTACCCCTGTTACCCATGTTACTCATTTACTATATAAGGTATAGAAAAATTTCTAAATATTTTTTTCTAATATAACATATATAATGGGTAACATTGGTAACACTGTCGTCTAAAACACAAAAAACCTATCTTTCCCCCTATACATATTAGAAAATAATGGTAAAATTATAACTCTAATATGTGTAGGGGCATTTTTATGCTCCAAAATAGATAGGAGGTGAAGCCAGATGATGCTAACAACAAAATGCGTTATACAACAACTTTCAAAGTCGGAATATAAACAACTAAAACATTTAACTAGATTATCTAAAAACTTAGTAAATCAAGCGATATACAGATGCAGACAGCAATGGTTTGAAAACAAAACATTTCCAAGCCATACAACTTTATGTACTGAACTTAAAACAAGCGAAAATTATATTATGCTAGGTTCTCACGTTGGACAACAAGTTTTACATGTTGTAGTTGCTATGTTCGCCTCATATAAAGGGTTAAGAAACAAAGCACTTGCAGGCACGTACCCTTGGTCTAAAGTGAAGTTACCTAACTATTTAGATAAAGACGGTTATTTCCTTATGTCAATGTGCCAATTCCCATTAGATGATGGAGTGTTAACTATTCCACAATCAATAAAATATAAAAAAACGCATCCAAAAATTTTTATTAAAATACCAGATAAGTTGAAAGACAAACACATTAATCAAGTTAGAATAATGCCTAAAAACGACGCTAGGAACTTCGAGATACACTATGTATACGAAGCAGAGGCGGTAGACCTCAACCTAAATAAAAACAATGCACTAGCGATAGATTTAGGCGTAAATAACTTAATGACATGTGTAACAAATAGCGGAAAAACTTTCATTATAGACGGTAAAAAAATTAAATCAATAAACCAGTGGTATAACAAGCTAAATGCAAAGCTACAAAGAATTAAAGACCTCCAAGGTAACAAAAAGCACTATACGAAAACTCAATGTATCAATTTATCCAAACGAAATAACAAAGTAACAGACTATATGCATAAAGCAGTCAATATGGTAATAAAATATTGTATACAAAATGATATAGGAAATATTGTTATAGGATATAACGAAAACTTTAAGCATAAGGCAAATCTTGGTCCCAAAAACAATCAAGCATTTGTAAATATACCTTATGCAAAAATATTAA
>MDSP01000183.1_pt1 | contig 14072 bp, 14 predicted proteins | sample 1005811 | NCBI WGS metagenome assembly MDSP01 (sample SAMN05526596, study PRJNA338239) | gut metagenome | isolation source: stomach gut content | host: Naso elegans | place: Saudi Arabia: Red Sea | collected 2011-04
TCTTTTACAGTCCAGTTGTGGAAACCATGCCCGATTTCATGAGCCATTGTACTAATATCATTAAATGAGTCGCCGTAATTTAATAAAAATCTACATTCTTTTATGCTGTCGAGGCCTGCACAAAAAGCACCTCCTACCTTACCTTCTTTAGGATAAACGTCAATCCAACGGTTATTAATTGCGTGGTCTGCATAGTCGGCTAAGTTGTCACTAAAACTTCTAAAGCAATCTACAACAAACTTTTTAGCATAGTCGTATGAATATTCAACATCAACATCAACAACTGGTGCATACATATCATACCAAGGTAAACCGTTTTTGTGTCCTAAAACTTCAGCCTTTTTTCGTAAATATTTTCTAAAACTTGGTAGGCTTTCTTCGATTGCTCCCCAAAGTGCGTCCAAAGTTTTTTTACTCATACGTGAAGATGTTAGCGACATTTCAAGTGGCGACTCATATCCTCTCATCTTGCAAACTGTAAGAACTTCACCTTTAATTGCGTTTAGAGATGCACAAAGGCCTGCTTCAATATTTTTGTAACTTGCAAGTTCGGCTTCATAAGCTGATTTTCTAACTTGAGAACTAGCGTCAGTTGCTAAATTTAAAGCTTTAGTAAGAGGCGTAGGGGTTGGGACTCCATTTTCTTCTAACAATACTGTATGTGTTGCAATTAGTAGGTCTTTGTAGTTTTCCCAAGCAGTTGAACCTGTGTTTTCCATATGAGAAATAATATCTTCTTCTTTTTCGCTAAGTCTATATTTTTCTTGTGAAACAATTTCATTTAAGAAATATTCGTGTTGTTTTAATAGTTCTGAAGATGCAATAGTAATTTTGATTGCTTCTAAATTGCTTATCCAGCTCATAACTTTTGAGTCAGGAGCAGTTAGTAAGCTTGATTTTTGTACCAAAATTGTACGATATTTTTCTGCTTCTTCGTTTGTTGCATCTACACTTAGAGTTAAGTTTGTGAATTGATCAAGTTTGCCCATAAGTAAACCTAAGTCTATACTTTTGTTAATATACTCTTCTAATTTTTCACGTGAATTATCTTCATCTTGAGTGATATGGTTGCTCCAATCTGTAAAGCTTTGTATTGCATGGTCTAGTTTTTTCATGTCGTGCAAAAATTCCTGTGAGTCAAAACTTGTATATAAAACTTCTAAGTTCCAATTATTTTCCATATTTATTCTCCTCTGATATTTCGTAAAGTGATATTAATATTTTTAGCAGACTGCATATTTTTATACAATAAAAAGACTTCTTACAAAAGCAAGAAGTTTTTCATTTCCTAAGTTATTTTGCGCAGTCTATCTATAGTTGTGCTAAACTTCTGTGGTAATTCGCTTTCAAAGTGTAATTTTTCGTTGGTAATTGGGTGGTCAAACCCCAAAACTTTGGCATGGAGCATTTGCTGGTCTAGCCCAAAAATATGTTTTGTTCTTCCATAAAGTGGGTCGCCAATGAGTGGATAACCAATGCTTGTCATGTGAACTCGGATTTGGTGAGTTCTTCCAGTGTATAGTTTAAGTTCTACATAAGTTGCATCTTTAAACCTCTCTATAACTTTGTATGAGGTTTTAGCTTCTCTACCACCTTGCACAATGGCCATTTTTTTGCGGTCTTTTGGGCTTCTGGCAATTGGTTTATCAATAATTCCTTCATCATCTTTAAGTTTTCCATAGACAATTGCATGATATTTTCGAGTTATGCTGTGGTCTTTTAATTGTTCAGAAAGTGAAAGGTGTGCTTTATCATTTTTTGCCACCATCAAAAGTCCAGAAGTATCTTTATCAATTCTGTGAACTATTCCGGGTCTAATTTCACCGTTGATGCCTGATAGACTATCTTTGCAATGGTGCATTAGTGCGTTTACAAGTGTTCCCGAATAATGTCCACTTGCAGGGTGAACCACCATTCCTTGTGGTTTGTTAATAATTATTAGGTCGTTATCTTCATATACAATGTTAAGTGGAATATTCTCTGGCAGAATATCAACTTCTTCTAATGGTGGCAAATTAAGTTCTATTGTATCACCTGTTTTTACTTTGTAGCTTCCTGATTGTTGTTTGTTATTAATGGTTAATAACCCTTTTTCTATTTGCTTTTGAATAAATGAGCGTGTAAAATCTGGGTAGTTTTTTGCGAGTATTTTATCAATTCTACCACTCTCATTTTCTTCAATAACAAAGCTTATCGTTTCATTCATAAATATTCCTATTCTAAATTTAATTTTCGGTTTCTAAATTTGTGTTAAATTCTTCTTCTTCAGCAGGTTCAATATCTCCAAATATAAGTATTGGCATTAGTAAAATTGTACCACATACTACGCAGATATCAGCAACGTTAAATACAGGAAAATCAATTAGTACAAAGTAGAACATATCTACAACATAACCAAGTATTATTCTATCAATTAAGTTACCAATTGCTCCACTTACTATAAGAATTAGTGCTATTTTCATTGCTTTTCCTGATTTATTATCTGGAATTTGTTTCCACTGCCACAATATTCCCCCAAGTACTGCTAGAGTTATAATTATAAATAGAGTTTGCCTGTTTTGCATAATTCCAAAGGCTGCTCCCCTATTTTCTACATACGCTAAATGAAATACATCTGGCCAAATTTTTATTTGACCTGCTAGTTGTAAATTGTTTACTGCCCAATATTTGATACCTTGGTCAAGCGCTATTAGGCCAGCAATTATGATGGGTATTATATATTTCATTCTAAAAATCTCCTTAGGTTAATATTTAACTCCCAGTTAATTCGGTAAGTTCTTCTTGTGATAAAGTTGATTTACCTAGGTCTGGAAATCGGTTTTCAAAATCTTGTTGTTCATCGGTTGGCTCATAAGTGATTGAGCTGGTGCGATTGTCGAACGTATCATTATAATTAAAATTTGTGTTAAAATTTGAGTGTTCATTAATATTATGTTGGTCTAGCATATCTAGTTGAGTGTTTAAAATTTGCTTAATTTGAACTTTGTAACTTTTGTATTGTTGACGAAGTTCATCAAGTTTCATATTTAGTTGATAAATTTCTGTACGTGCTTGATCCAAAATAACTTCTGCCCTTTGTTCAGCTTCTTTTTTGATTTGTTCAGCCTTATCATAGGCAATATCCTTTGTATCTTGTGCTGTTTTTTCTGCTAATACTAGGGCATTTTGAATTGTGGTTTCCATCGTTCTGTAGTATTGAATATTTTCATTTAGCATATTAATTTTGTCTTTCAATTCTTGATTTTCACGATTTAATTCCTGATATGATGAGTGCATTTCATTCAAAAAATCATTAACTTCTTCAATGTGATAACCACTCATTCTAGTTTTTTTAAATTCCTTATTTTGTATATCTGCTGGTGTTAACATTAAAAATCCTCCCTAAATATATTTTTCAACAACAATATAAATTCTATCTTTTTTTGTTTTTCCAGAAATACTACTTAATTTAAATTTTCCATATCCCCTAAGTGTGCAAATATCTCCTTCTTTTAATAATGTAGAATTTGAAATTTGTATGCCGTTGCACCGTCCTTTTTCTGATTGTAGAAGTTTTGAAACGGTACTTCTTGAAGTTGAAAAAGCTAAACTAAATATGGCATCTGCTCTTAGTGAAGCGACAGTGCCTTGAATTTCTTTTGTTTTTGGTGCGTCAATTTTCATTTCTTCTTGTGTGATTTCGTTAATTTCTATTTGTGTATACTTGCCAATTTGATTTAAGTGCCACCTAATAAATTCGCTAACATCTTGATGAACTATAATATATGCTCCAGTAGGATTTATAATAATATCCCCTATTTTACTGCGTTCAATACCAAGCCCCAAAATTGAACCTAAATAATCTCTATGAGTTAAGGATTTAAAGTTGCCTGTTTTTACTATGATATTTAAAATTTTAACAGGACTTGCAAAACTTTCCTCGTACGGCAAGAAGGCTACCATTTGCCTACTTGCAAACGAATAGCCTCCTACAAAATAATAATTAATTATATTGTGTCCGATGTATTTTGCTAAAACAGAAACTATCCACTCTTTTTCGTAGAAATCTGTATACAGTTCTTGGTATTGTCGTTCGCTTTTGTCGTAGTATTCAAGAAATTTTTTTAAAAATAATTTTTCGTCTTCGTTTTTTATTGATTGCCAGTTGATTTTCATATCGTTATTTATTAATCACATTAACGTGGTCTGGCGAAAACATAAATACTCTATCTGCAATATTATGAACACTACCACCAAGTGCCTCACAAGCTCCTGTTAAATAGTCCACTGCTCTTTGGATTTCAGCAGCCTCAAGCTTTTGCATATTTGCAATTACTGGTTTTTTTGCCTTAATATATTCTGCAACATCGGCTGTAGCATCATAGTTTGACATACTAACATTTAGTACATCTTGTTTGGCATTAGTTGAAATTGGTTGAAGTGGTACAACTCGTCCTGCTTGGCTTGGTGCTGTTGACATAGGCGTTATTCTTGCTGATGAACGTTGAATGGGTTCTTTTGGTGGCATATCTATACGTTTTTCTTCAACTTTTTCTTCAACTTCTTCTTCATCATAATCATCATCAAGCATTAATAATCCTTTAATTGTTCCCATTATGCCCATATGCTACACCCCTTTTTTTAATATTTGGATTAAAGTTTATACTTTTGTGGTTTGTTGTTGCCAAAGCTAGTCCTCCTTAGTTTTAGTTGCATATTCACGTTTTCCAAACAATGCTGTACCTACACGAATATGCGTAGCCCCTTGTTTTATGGCAACACTAAAGTCATTACTCATTCCCATTGAAAGTATGTCCATAGTTACATTATCAATGTTTTGATTTTCTATGTCAACCGATAATTTAAAAAGTTCTTCAAAAATTTGTAAATTCTCGCTAGAATTGGAAACAAAGGGTGCTACTGTCATCAAACCTTTGATTTTTGTAAACTTTAAAGTTTTTGCGATTTCTAAAATATTTTTGATTTCTTCAATTTTAAAACCCCACTTAGAAGCCTCGTTAGAAATATTAACTTCTAACAAAACTTCTGTAGTAATTTGTTGTTTTTGTGACTGTTTTTCAATTTCTAGGAGCAGTTTTTCGCTATCAACCGAATGGATAAGAGCAACTTTTCCTATTAAATATTTTACTTTATTTGTTTGGAGATGCCCAATAAAGTGCCAATTAATAGGCAAATCAATTTGTTCCATTTTTTGCATTAGTTCTTGTACTTTGTTTTCGCCAAAAGAGCGAACTCCCAAGCTATAAGCCTCTTCAATTGCTTCTTTTGGATAGGTTTTTGATACAGCAATAAGCTCAACCTCTTCAAAATTTCTGTTAGCTTCTTCGCAAGCTTTTTTCATTTGTGCATATATTTTGTCTAAATTTTGCTTCATAAATTACCTCATTTACTCATTTTGTATAATCATATTTTTTAGGAGTTGATTTTCTTCGACACCTTTTGGATTTGAAATTATTTGGTCATATTCTCGAACAACTGTGTCGCTATCGTTTGATAAAACTGCATATTCATCGTTGCTCAAAATTACTTTAATCTTCATGAAATTTGCAAAGCGTTCGTTGATTTTGTATACTCCTTGTAGCGTATCAACTTCATTAACTACATAAGTTTCACCAGTATCAGGCAAGTAAAGCACGTCATTTAACTGGATAGATTGAGAGTCTTCAACGTTTTGTAACAACCAAACTACTCCTTCTTCAGTATCTCTTTTTTGGACATTGATTGGAATATCAACATAGCTATTTCCAGATTGTCTATAAACTTTTTCTACGGTATTATCATGGAAAATAAAGCTAGATGGAATTATTAATATATTTTTCTCAACTATAGCCTGAAGTGGAATTTTTAATCCTTGTGCAGAAGCATCGCCAATAATAACTTGTATAACTCTTTGTGATAATGTGCGATTTAACATTTCAGACATCTCAAATACTAATTTTGCCACGTTTTCTTCGATGTAAGGTTCTATATTTTTTAGGGTTGAACTAACTGAAATGTTGGTATCATCTATTATGGTGATATTGTATCTGCTTCCTATATTATAATTATTTGTATCTTGCAAAGGAATATACGTTACAATTTGCCAATTATCATTACTTACAATTTTGAATGTGGGTTCATCAACTAGTGCTTGAGTATTTGATTGTTGTGGGGTCATTAGGGTTCTATCTTTAATTAAGTCTGAAAATGTATAATAGTCCATATCAATATTAAGCCATTCATAACCATCTATTTTATAAGAAACAACTCCCGATTGAGCGGCTACCATGGTATTTTGATATGTAGATAATTCATATGCTAAATTACTTCTGTCTTCTTGCAAGCTCCAATTATCAGTAAATTCATCTTGGGCATAAATTTGCGCCCTACTATTTAGAGAGATATCAATATTTTTTCTAAGATCATAAACTTGTACTCGGCTGGTGTTATTTAATGTAGCAAAATAGTTATTCATTTGAACATTAATTTCATCTTGAACATTATAAATTGCCTGTTGATAATCAGATACCCCTAGGCGCTTATCTTGCACTTGTTGGATTGCAGAGTCCACTTGCATCAGGCTTTGTGAAACACTCTGAACACTTGCATCATCAGCAATTACAGCAACTTGTCCACCATTTTTTACTTTCTGTCCTTCTCCAATGATGTAGTGAATATTTCCTGTTAAATCTGTAACATACGTTTGCTCCTCACGAACAATTATAGCTTCATAAGACTTACCATTATCTATAGTTCCTTTTTGAACAGTTTGGTATGATATTGTAGGTCTTACAAGGGTTTGCATTCCACTAACAGCAATATAAACAACCATCGAAACAACACACGTTATTAGTATTAAGTAATTATTACGCCTTTTTCTTAGCCTTTGTTCGTGTGCCTTGCTATCACGTTTGGTTTGTTTGTTAGCTTCTTGACGAATTTGCTTTGTGCGAGCTTCGTATTTGGAAGTAGTTTTTAGTGTATTTCTTTGAGGTTTGAGCAAATTTCTATTTTCGTTCAAATCAATTTTTCTTCTTGTAGAGGTATGAGCTTCTGACATTCTTTTTTGACGATAGTCATCTAAACTGTGAGTTCTTGAGCGCACTCGTCTAGGTGAGGGGTTACCGTTAGATTTATCTCGCCTATTTTTGGCCATAAATTCCTCCTATCTGTATAATAAAAGAGTTTTATCTAATTATTTAACTTTCAAAGTATTTTGTATTTCTCTAAAAATTTTAAAAATTAATTGTGTGTAAATCTTATTCATTTTACCATACTTTTACTTTTTTTATCTATATATTTTAATTGATTTACAGAATGTTCAAATTTAATTTAGAATTTAACAAATTGGTGTGCATATGGTAGTAGGTTATAGAAATATATATTGGAAGCAAACTTTCAACCTCAAATTCAAAAATCGTGATGATCTTAAAAAATTGTCCAGGCCACAAAAAAAGCTACCAACATAAATTTGCTGGTAGCTTTTGGTCTATAGGTTAGGAATTTGCCAATTAATTGGAGGTTTTCCTATTTGTTCTAAAATTTCATTTGCTTTATTAAAGTGGTTACACCCAAAAAATCCTCTATGTGCTGAAAGTGGGCTTGGGTGAGGTGCTTCCAAAATAAAATGATTTGCATTGGTAATAAGGTCTTTCTTTTTTCGTGCAGGTGTTCCCCACAACATAAATATTATCGGCTCGTTTCGCATATTTAAATAGGTAATCATAGCATCAGTAAACGTTTCCCAACCTTTATTTTTGTGAGAATTTGCTTGGTGAGCTTGCACAGTCAAAACCGTATTTAACAACAAAATTCCTTGTTCTGCCCAACTCACCAAATATCCATTATTTGGAATATACAATCCTGTAGAAGCATTGATTTCCTTATATATATTGAGTAATGAAGGAGGTGTTTTGATATTTGGTTTGACTGAAAATGCTAGCCCGTGAGCCTGATTGTTATCGTGGTACGGGTCTTGCCCCAAAATTACAATTTTAACATTATCATACGGTGTAAGTTTAAACGCTGTAAAAATTTCTTCTTTTGGTGGAAAAATTTCTTTGGTAGAGTATTCTTCTTTCAAAAATTCTCTCAGGTTTAAATAATATTCTTTTTTTGTTTCTAGTTCAAAATATTTATCCCAACTATTTCCAAGTGGTTTCATTTATGCTTCTCCTTTGTGAAATCCATTGCCTAAAACTTCGTGTAAATTTTGTACATTTACAAAGGCATCTTTATCATAAGATTGAATAAATTGTTTAACTTTAATAAATTCTCTTCGGTCTACAATCGTTGTAATTACAGACTTTTTATCTTGGCTAAATGCACCTTTTGCCTCATAAGTTGTTGCTCCTCTTTCGAGATTTTCCAAAATATATTTGCTAATTCCTTCTCCATAAATTGGGCTAGATGGAATTATCATCATATATCTTTCAACCGAAAATCCAGAAATAAAATAATCAATTAGGACGCTAGTTAATAATACCCCAAGTGCTGCATATAGCCCTTTTGAAATCCCAAAAACTTGTGTGGCGAATAGAACGACTGCCATGTCAGCAAAAATTAGACTAGTTCCTATATTTAGATGGGTATATTTAGAAATTATTTTGGCAACAATATCTGTTCCTCCAGAAGATGCTCCTTGTGCAAAAATAACCCCTTGACCAAATGCCATAAATAATCCACCAAAAATCAATAATATCAATGTGTCATCGCTAAGAGGCATCATATTGGGTGAGAATACTTCCAAAATTCTCATAACAATTACAATCGAAAAACTGGAGGTGATACTTTTGATACCAAAACTTTTACCCAAGACCAAAAATCCTATCGTAAACATAAATGAGTCTAGTAAAAATACAGCAAAACTTATGGGCAGTGCTGGAAATACAGCATTTAAAACGATAGCTAACCCACTAACTCCTCCTCCAGCGAGTTGTGCAGGGGCCCAAAAATAGTGTAGCCCAATTGCTACTGATGCTGAGCCAGCTATAATTTTTGCATATTGTTTAGTTGTTTCTTGTGTCATGAAATCAGTCCTTTCTATATTAACTTAAATTTTATGAGGCGCTTTTACTATAACATAATAGTTTTTTGTTTAGCAACTAAAATTGAAAGTGTGGAGATGTTTTTGGTATGAAAAAATATGCTATAAATAAATTAATAAACTTGCATTTAGTTTACCCAAACTGTACTATATTTTGGGATATTTTCATAAAACCAAAGTGCATCATTTAGATGAAGGCGTACACAGCCAGCAGACGCAGGTTTTCCTAGGGTTGGGTCTGCAACATTGCCATTTTCATCGAGGGGTGTTGAGTGGAAGAGATAGTTATTTTGGAATTTTACCCAATATTTGGCATATTCGGTTGTGCGTAGTTCTTCGCCTCTCTCCTTAATATAAAATATGCCACGGACGGTTGAAGTTTCTTGTTTTCCTGTCGAACAAATAAATTGTTTGTGCAAAGACCAATTTCCTTCATCTCCAAAAAAGATATATACCATTTGACGTGCTAAATCAACCCATATAAAATAAAATGTCTCACTAGAAAAATCGCTATTATTTACAAATAGCTCTAGTTCATATGAATTTAGTGGTTCAACATCTACATTATTATAAGGAAGAAACTCAAACGAATATCGTGGTATCCATGTGCAAAGTGTTGGGGACTGGACTTGATAATGTGTGCCTTTTCCAACATCAGCTAATACTTCCACAACTTCATTTTTGCGATAGCCATTAATATCTTCTAATAATTTGGCATATGTGATTGTGGGGACAACTTTTTTTGCAACATCTTCAAATTCAACATGAACAGGGAGGCTACAGAGGTGGGGGAGGCTTATATATGGTAAATGTGATTGGGGAGTTATACTATGCCCATAAATAATATTTGATGATAGTAAAATAGAAAGCATAAGTAAAAATTTGTGAGATTTCATTAACTGCCTCCTTTCTTTTGTATATAGGGTTTATAATTAAGTTTAAGCAGTTTATTTTTAGTATGGAAGTTTAGATTATAAACTATTCAGCATGAAAAATTTAACATATCTCAACTAGTATAAAAATTATCAGAAAACACATAATAATTTCATACAGTTAATATAGCTAGTAAGCAATATTTTCTGTTACAAAAAAGAGGGGAGTGGGTACAATTCAAGTATGGCATTATATAATTTAGGCGCTACACCTAAAAATAAGCTGAAACTTGAGGTGTAGCCAAACCTTAACCAGATTGCTGATTATGATTTTTTTAACTACCTCACCAGAAGCACTCTTGTTGTTAAAATCATTTTCACAAGGCAATATAAAGAGATAGGTTATAAATCTATCTCTTTTTTAAATGGAAAAATTTTACTAAAAATATTATAAAAATTGTACAATATGTACATCATTTTTTATAGTTGGAAAGAATAGGGAAGTTGTACACAATACAAATTTAACATAGATTTAACATAGTTCTAATGAAAGTGTAATGAAAAAATATTAATATAAACCTATAGAGATTGGAATTTAAAATTATATATATTCTTAGTTGGAGGAAATAAAAATGAAAAATAGAATGGTAAAGTTATTTAGTTTATTAACAGTGGGGAGTATGGTATTAGTAGGTTGTGGTTCTAGTGATTCTGGTTCTGGTGGAGGTTCTGGAACAACAGTAATTTCTACAGTAGGTTCAACAACAGTAGCAACACCAATGGAAGTACTTGCTGATGCATATATGGCTAAAAATAGTAGTGTTGTAGTTGAAGTTCAAGGTGTAGGTTCTTCTTCAGGGATTAAAGCTGCATATGATGGTTCGGCAGATATGGGTATGGCTTCAAGAACTCTTAAAGAAGAAGAAAAAACTTGGGGACTTACAGAAACTACAATTGCACTTGATGCCATCGCAGTGTGTGTAAACCCAGCAAATAGCGTTACAACTCTTACTTTTGACCAATTAAAAGGAATTTATGAAGGTGATATTACTAACTGGAGTGAAGTGGGTGGACCAAACGAGCAAATTATCGTTGTTACTCGTGAAGATGGGTCTGGAACTCGTGGAGCTTTTGAAGAGTTAGTAGGATTACAAGAAGATAGAGACGGAAACACAATTTCTACAATTGCTGCAACAGCTTTAGTTCAACAAGGAAATGGAGCAGTTCAATCTACAGTAGCAAGCCGTGAATATGCAATTGGTTATATGTCTTTAGGAAATATTGACTCAACTGTAAAACCTTTGGCAGTTGATGGTGTTGAGCCTACTGTAGCAGCAGCTTTAGCAGGAACATACAAAATTTCAAGACCATTACTTGTATTAACAAGTGATAGTGCAAACGATGTAACTAAAGATTTCTTAAGCTTTATCTTAAGTGCTGAAGGTCAAGAAATCGTTGGTCAATCATTTATTCCAGTTAACTAATTTGTATTGGGTGGGGCATTAGCTTCGCCCAGAATTTTATAAGGGTGGTATTAAATGGATAAGTTAATGAGATATGTCTTTATGGGTTGTGCTGCAGTTACTATTCTTAGTATTTCAATTATTGCAGGATATGTAGTTGCAAATGGTGTACCGTTTTTCGCCCACACAGACCTAATTAGTTTTTTAACAGGTAAAGAGTGGATACCGTCTGGGCATATATATGGGATTTACCCAATGTTAGTTGCAAGTATTCTTGGAACATTGGGAGCAGTGACAATAGGTGTAGTTATTGGGATAAGTACGGCGATAGTGTTAGTTGAGATATTGCCACCGTCATTGAGTAGTTGGTTATCAAAAGCGATAGATTTATTGGCAGGTATTCCTTCTGTAGTATATGGGTTTTTTGGATTGATGGTAATTGTACCACTAATTAATAAAACTTGGGGAGGTCCTGGAGCTGGAAGTAGTTTACTAGCAGTAATTTTTATACTTGGGATTATGATTTTACCAACAATTATTCGTATGACAGAAGTAAGTTTAAGAGCTGTTCCGAAAGAATATAAAGAGGGCGCTTTGGCTCTTGGAGCAACAAGATTGCAATATATTTTTAAGGTTCAATTAAGAGCGGCACAATCAGGAATTTTGGCTGGGATAATTTTGGGAACAGGTCGTGCATTAGGGGAAACTATGGCAGTAATGCTAGTTGCAGGAAATACGGCACTTGTACCAGATAGTATTTTATCACCAGTAAGAACATTAACAGCAAACGTTGCACTTGAGATGAGTTATGCAATGGGTACTCACCAACAAGCGTTATTTGCAACAGGTTTGGTATTATTTGCACTAATTATGGCAATAAATTTATTGATGCAATACATTTTAAAAAGAGCAGGGAGGAACTAAATTATGCAACAAAAAAGTTTCAAAGAAACCGTGCTTTATGGGCTTTTAGGGTTGGCAACAACAATTACACTAGGCTTTTTATTTTGGATTTTATCATATGTAATAATCAATGGAATTGCCCATATTGAGCTTAGCAAATTAACACCAGCAATTGTTACAACAGTTTATATGGTAGGGATTGGATTAGGAATTGCTGTACCTATTGGAATTGGGGCTGCAATTTATCTAAATGAATACGCAAGACCAGGTAAATTTGTAAATGCAATACGCTTTGCAACAGAATGTTTAGCGGCAGTTCCTTCTATTATATTTGGTTTATTTGGTATGATGTTTTTTGTAAAGCAAATGGGATTTGGTTGGTCGATTTTATCTGGAGGTTTAACGGTATCAATTATGATTTTACCAACAGTAGTAAAGACAACAGAAGAAGCCCTAAAAACAGTACCACTTAGTTATCGTGAAGGTTCTCTTGCGTTAGGAGCAACAAAATTAAGTACAATTATGAAAGTTGTTTTGCCAAGTGCTGTACCTGGGATTTTGACAGGTGTAGTATTTAGTACGGGTAGAATTATTGGAGAAACAGCAGCTATTTATTTAACAGCAGGTATGGTATTTAGAGTACCACAATCTGTAATGCAATCAGGAAGAACATTATCGGTTCACCTTTATGTACTTGCAAATGAAGGAATTTCTATTTCTGAGGCATATGGAACGGCGATAGTTTTATTAGTAGTAGTTTTCGTATTAAACTTAATTAGTTATGCAATTGCAGGAAAATTATCAGGACCAAAATAAGGAGGAAAACCATGGGTAACATAATGAGTATTGAAAACTTAGATTTTTACTATGGAGATTTTAAGGCATTAAAAAACATTAATCTTCAAGCTGTAGAAAAAGAAGTATTGGCATTTATTGGACCATCGGGTTGTGGAAAATCAACTTTACTTAGAATTTTAAATCGTATGAGTGACTTAACAGCAGGCAGTAGAGTGGACGGAAAGATAACTTTTAGAAATGAAGATATTTTTAAAATGGATACTATTGACCTAAGAAGAAAAGTTGGAATGGTGTTTCAAAAGCCAAATCCTTTTCCAATGAGCATTTACGATAATATCGCATATGGACCACGTATGCAAGGGTTAAAAGATAAGAACGAACTTGATAAAATTGTAGAAGAGAGCCTAAAAAAAGCTGCAATTTGGGAAGAAGTTAAAGATAAACTAAAGAAAAGTGCAATAGGAGTATCTGGAGGTCAACAACAACGTCTTTGTATAGCTCGTGCAGTAGCAATGAGTCCAGAAGTATTGCTTATGGACGAACCAACTTCGGCACTAGACCCTATTTCAACTTTAAAAATTGAGGATTTAGTTAACGAACTAAAGCAACAATACACAATTATTATGGTAACACACAATATGCAACAAGCGGCTAGAATTTCTGACAAAACAGCATTTTTCTTATTAGGGGAATTAGTGGAAGTTGGAGAAACTGGGCAAATCTTTAGTACTCCACAACAAAAGAAAACAGAGGATTATATTACTGGTAGATTTGGTTAAGAGGAGGATTAGATTATGTCGCCAAGAGCGCATTTTGTACAAGAATTAAAACAATTAAAGCAGTATATGGCTGAGATGGGAGAAGACGTTTTATCTCAAGTTACAAAAACTGTTCAGGTTATTACAAAAAATGATAAAGAATTGGCAAGAGAAGTTATTGCTCATGATACAGAAATTAATCAAATGGAGTATGATATTCAACACCAGTGTATTATTTTGATAGCTAGAGAGC
>MDSP01000185.1_pt1 | contig 14008 bp, 9 predicted proteins | sample 1005811 | NCBI WGS metagenome assembly MDSP01 (sample SAMN05526596, study PRJNA338239) | gut metagenome | isolation source: stomach gut content | host: Naso elegans | place: Saudi Arabia: Red Sea | collected 2011-04
GGACTAAAGAGAAAGAAGAGAAAGTTCCTGGGGCTGGAAAAAGATCGTTTATGGCGGTTGTTACAAATAAATATTTCTGGATTGTATGTTTATTGTGGATTTTCCAAAATGCATCAATCGGGGTAGTAAATGCCCATGTATTTTTTTTATTATTCAAAAGTAGATGACTGTGTTGGTGAGAACTTTAAACAGATCATGCTATGAATTCATGTAAAAAATAAGTACTTTTGAATGTATCTCACTATTCACCTTTAATTCTTGTGCTGTGACTTTTTCATCATTGAGCTCCACATTTCTTACTGTTTCTCCTTTGTCAAGTGGTGGAGAAAAGCTTTGAGTATAGATTTAAAAGTCATATGTCAGGCAGTGACAAATCTAGCAAGCCAACAGTGACATTTGACAACTTATCCTCCAGTTTACTGCCTGCTGTTCCTTGTCCTCACCAAAAACCTTGAGACATTACAGAGAAAATCCCATTAAAGCCAACAGGATACCACGGTTTTGTTCATACTCCTCAATGGTATTTTCAATCTCCTCCCTGTGTTTCTCATACTTCTCTTTGTTCCTTTTGACAATATCAATCACGCACTCAGGGTACTCTGAATCTGGCAACTGAACACCCGCACAGTCATGGAAGGACTGGTATGTTGGGAAGTTACTGGATTTCAGCTGGCACTCTTAACGATGTGGGAGGTAAAGCTTAAGCAATGTGCCACAAAACTGTTCAGGATTCTTCTCCAGTAGATTTTTATATCGGTATTTGTGGGGAAAAGTCTACAATAGGAAAACCGATAGAAACATTAAAATCTGGTATAATGGGAAATTTAGCAGGAACAGAATACGATTCATTCGGAAACGATAGCAAAACAGGAAACTTATTAAATGACATTATGGACATAGACTCAAATTTTGATTTAAAAATCTCAAGCGTGTCATGTAGTGCGTCACTACGTAAAAAAGATAGCACCGAAGAAAAAGACTTTGTGCAAGGAATAGAAAAATTTATAGATGCTATGCAAGGGCAAATTTATACAGCAATGTTTATCGCTGAACCAATATCAAACAATGAATTAAGCCAACAACAAAATGGTTATCAACAAATGTATACAAATCTTTCAAAGTTTGAAAAAGTAAGTTTGCAGTACCAAGAAGGTGAAAGTGTATCTATAATGGAAAGTACTACGGAAGGTCTTTCACAAAGTTTGACAGATACATTAGGTTATAGCAATACACAAGCCAAATTTGCGTCTAACTCTAACACGTCTAGTCGAGCAACGTCGGAAAGTAGCAGTGCAAACATCGGATTTTTGGGAATGGGAGTATCTACAAGTATATCACAAAGTATTACAAATTCTAATTCTCGCACTACAGGGCAATCTAATTCAAATAGTCAATCTACTAGTAAAGCTACATCAAACAGTACAAGTAGCAGTGATACAAAAGGTCAAACTATTACTACAAATAGTGGAAAAACATTGCAACTAGAAACGTTGAATAGACCAGTTAAAGATTTGTTAAATAATATAGATTTGCAGATAGAAAAATTAGAGCGTGGTAGAACATACGGGTTGTTTAAGTATGGAGCTTACTTTTTATCATCAGAGGAGGACACAGCTATATTAGCAGCCAATACGTACAAAGCTCTTATGATAGGTGACAATTCCACAAAAGAAACAACTGCAATTAATATTTGGAAAGAAACAGAACAAGTAAATCTACTAAAAGAATATCTTATAAGAGGAAGGCATCCGATTTTCACTAACGATACACATGGGTTGCTTTATGATGCAACGATATTAGTTGACGGGCTGACGCTACCCGTGCATATGAGTTTGCCGTTTAAATCGGTAGTTGGCTTGCCAGTATTAGAACATGTGCGATTTGGAAGAAATAATCAGTCTATCTCTAGTAAAGAAAATGAGATTAATTTAGGTAACTTATACCATATGGGTAGTGAAGATACAACGCAACCAATTGTATTTGATAAAGAAAGTTTGACATCACATATGTTGGTGACAGGTTCAACAGGCTCTGGAAAATCAAATGCTTTGTATCAAATACTAAACGAGCTTAATAGACAGAAGATACCGTTTTTAGTAGTAGAGCCAGCTAAAGGAGAGTATAAAAATATATTTGGAAACAAAGAAGGGGTAAATGTATTTGGAACGAACATAAGAAAATCACCTCTATTAAAAATCAATCCTTTTAAGTTTCCAGATGATATTCATGTATTAGAACATATAGACAAACTAATCGAAATATTAAATGTGTGTTGGCCAATGTATGCCGCTATGCCTGCCATATTAAAAGATGCTGTTATTCGAGCATATGAGAGTAAGGGGTGGGACTTAAATTATTCTGTTAATAAATATTCTACACCAATATATCCTATGTTTTCAGATGTATTACAGCAAATATACAATGTAATGAACACCTCTGAATATGCCGAGGAACAAAAAAGTAACTATATAGGTGCATTAGCAACTAGAGTTAAATCACTTACTAACGGTATCAACGGTCAGATTTTTACTAATCGTGAAATCGATAGCGAAGTGCTATTTGACCAAAATACTATTATAGACTTGAGCAGAGTGACATCAAGTGAAACAAAATCATTAATTATGGGTATACTTGTTATGAGATTGCAAGAATATCGTATTTCACAAGGTGGAATGAACAAACCATTGCAACATGTAACTATTTTGGAAGAAGCTCATCACTTGTTAAAACGCACTTCAACAGAACAATCTACCGAGGGAGCAAACGTGATAGGGAAGTCGGTGGAAATGTTAAGTCAGTCAATAGCCGAAATGAGAACGTATGGTGAGGGATTTATAATAGTAGACCAGTCGCCTAATATGTTAGATATGTCTGCAATACGAAACACTAATACAAAGATTATTTTACGTTTGCCAGATGTATCTGATAGAGATTTATGTGGGAAATCAGCAAATTTGGACGATGAACAAATTACGGAACTGGCTAGACTTTCAACAGGAGTAGCTACTGTTTATCAAAACAATTGGCTTGAACCAATATTGTGTAAAATAAACAAAGTTCAATCAGATGACAACATATATGATTATACCCCGCCAGAATTAAACAATAGGGTGATTGATACAGTAATAGACAGCACCGAGGTATTAAAAATGCTAAGCGAAAGAAATTATAGTTCTATAGACGAGTGGAATAATGCTATTGTTAGTATGTTACAGATAAATCATTTAGACTTGAAATTACAAGATTTAGTTGTTAATTCGGTTATAAAGCGTTCTTTAAAAACTTCGCAAGATAATTTATTATATCAAAATTGGTTAAAATATATTAAGGAGCAAGGGAGAGCGATATAATGAAGGAACTATTTGTAACAGAAATTTATGAACAGGCGAGCTCACTAATTAAATCAGATGTATTCCCAAAATCTATTGTAAACATGTTAGAACACAACAATGTCGAACAAACAGAACATAAAGGTGGTTCATATGGAGAGCTAAGAAAGGAAGTCGAGGGGCAAGGGGATAAATATGAAGTTCATCATATGCCCGCTAATAGTGCAAGTGATTTAGATACTAATGATGGACCAGCTATAGTTATGGATAAAGAAGACCATAGACAAACCGCAAGTTGTGGTAACTCTAAAGAAGCACAAGAATATCGAGAAAAGCAAAAAGAATTGATTGAAGAAGGAAAGTTTAAAGAAGCTTTTCAAATGGATGTAGATGATATAAGGGAAAAGTTTGGGGACAAGTATGACTCTGCGATAAAAGAAGCTGAGCAGTATGTTGATACATTAGACAAATAAGGAGATATAATGATGATTTGGAATGTAATACCTAAAAAAAGTGTAGATGAAATAGAGTTTGGAACTACACGTAGCAAGGTACGAGAAATGATTAATTTGCCATATAAAGAATTTTATAAAACAAAATTATCAAGAAATACTACTGATGACTTTGGTGTGTGTCATGTTTATTATGATTGCAATGACAATTTAGAAGCGATTGAAGTTTTTGGGGTAGATATAACAATAGGCGGAATAAATGTATTTGATTTAACAAGAGAAACTATGCAACAATTAACAGATGATTTTGTTGGGGACGATAGCGAATATTACGAAAGTTTAAGTCTTTCAATTGGTATATATATTCCTGCAGACAAAGTTCATCCAGAGTCAGTTTTATTTGGTTTAGAAGATTACTATAAGAAATAATATAAATAAAATACAGCCAAGCAAGAAAGATAGCAATTGAAAAAGCCATTATTAGTGTATCCTGTGCCTAATAGTGGCTTTTTTGTGTCAAAAATTAGTGTAAAAACAATTAAATTTATGTTATAATTTATAACATAGCTAATAATCAATTAAGTACATTTAGGAGGAAAGATATGATTTTAGAAAAAAGATTTTTAAAAAGCATTCCAATAGGGCATAATATTTTGCCTAAATTATTAAATTTCGAGAAACAATTGTTGGACGCAGGTAGTATGATTAGGGAGTTGCCAGCAGGATTTTGGGTAAGAAAAATAAATAACACTAATATTTTTAAGTTTAGATTGAACAATAGTGATAGAATACTATTTACGTTCAATAGTACAGAAGAAATTGTATTTTTAAGGTATGTTACGCACGATAAGCAAGTTAGAGAAGCTATAAATTTATCTGAGTCAAATATTAGCACAATAACTTTAGACACCAATAAATATGAAGAAGATAACACAGATATCCAACTTTGTGATGAATATAAGGAAGATATAGATTTAACATCAATAGAGGGCTATGTTATACAAGATGATGAGCAACTAACAAAATTAGTAAACAATCCCGATGCGGTTAATTTGTTGTACTTATCGAAAGAACAACATGCAGTAATAGAGCAAGTTAATAATGCTTCTATTTTGTTAGGGGGAGCGGCTGGGACAGGCAAAACACTTGTATTGCTACATACGCTGTATTTGGCTAGTCAAAATTTAGAAACTTTATATTTAACTCACACAGAGTTACTAGTTGATAAAGCTAAAGAAGATTATAACAGTTTTAATAGTGAAAATGTGCAATTTGTGCCAAAATTTATGACAGTGAAACAATTATTTTGCCAATTAACTAATAAGTCTGAGAACAAGTTAAAAACGACTGTTGACATATATAATTGGTTAGTAAGTCAACAAAAACGCCATAAAATTTTAAAGCAAAAAGATACTTATGAAATTATTGCTGAAATTAGAGGTATGATTAAAGGTTATATTGGTTTGGAAAACAGTGAGATAGAAAATAAAAAAGTTCGTCCGTTATTATCTCTTGAGGCGTATCTAAATTTGCCGATAGACTATTCAACTTTTGATGAGGAGGAAAAAGAACAAATTTATAAAGTGGCAACGTCATATCAATCTTGGCTGGAGAGCATAGGGGATTATGATGAAAATGACTTGGCGAGAGAAATACTATGTATGGAAGATACACCGCTATATAGTATGATAGTAGTCGATGAGGTTCAAGATTTAACTGAACTTCAAATACATATTATAAGCAAACTTACTAATAGAAAAATTGTTTGGACTGGCGATAGCAATCAAATTATTCACCCGACATTTTTTAATTTTGGTAGATTAAAAAACTTATATTACAGTGATGACAAAGATTTGAATTATTTAACGTTAACTAGAAATTATCGTTCTACTATAGAAATAACAAGTTTGTTAAATAATATTACAGAATGTAGACAACGATATATAGAACGTTCAAAATATGATTATAAAGATATCGCATTTAGAAACGGTAGTGCACCTTTTATGCTAGATTTTCAGAAAAACGAGTTTACTAAATTGTTTAACGTTATAGGAAATAAACATTATTGTGCTGTGGTGGTTGGAAGTGAACGTACAAAAGTTGGGCTTGAGAAAAAATATCCTGCTATCAAAGATAGATTGTTTTTAGTTGAAGAAATTAAAGGTTTAGAATACTTAAATGTATATTGTTACAATTTAATGTCGGATTATATTTCAACTTGGAAACAAATATTGGCTAATGAATTTGAGGACAATAAGTATGTAAAATATTATTTTAATTTATTGTATGTTGGTATGAGTCGTGCCAAAGATAATTTATATGTGTATGAAGAACATCAGCCACAAGTAGATTTTGAATTGTTTACAGAATACGAAACAATAATTGCATATAGTCATCTTGAGCAAATGTTAGAGATGCAATCAACTGTTGAAGACTGGGGCAAAGAGGCAAAACGACTTACTTCTATGGGGCAATCACAAAAAGCGAAATCGGCAATTGTACAGGCGGAAAAACTTACTAAAACGCCAGAGGATTACTATAAATTAGGTGAATTGTATGAATTAGAAGGAGATTTTAAAAAGGCGTTTAAAAATTATGAAACAGCTGCTAACAAAGGTTATGCCAATGCTCAATATAAGATGGGAGAGTGCCATGAAGAAGGTAAAGGCGTTAGAAAAAATAAGGCTTTAGCAGGACCTTGGTATGCTAAGGCAGCAAAACAAGGCAATATTGATGCTAAGGTTAAGGCAGGCATACATTATAGTACTAGTTCAAATAGAAATAAGCAACAAGAAGGATTTGGATGGTTGTTAGAAGCAGCCGAACAAGGACATGCAGATGCTCAATATAATTTAGGAGTATGCTATGACAGCGGAGAAGGTATAGCAGAAGATAAAGAAGAAGCTGTAAAATGGTTTAAAAAAGCAGGCGAACAAGGGCATTTAGAAGCTCAATTTAATTTAGGGATATGTTATCACTTCGGAAAGGGTGTGGCAGAAGATAAAGAAGAAGCTGTAAAATGGTTTAAAAAAGCAGCAGAACAAGGGCATGCAGATGCCCAAAATAATTTAGGGCTATGCTATGCCAGAGGAGAAGGTGTGGCAAAGGATAAAGAAGAAGGTGTAAAATGGATCAAAAAAGCAGCTGAGCAAGGACACCCAGAAGCAATTGACGCTTTAAACGAATTGAGTAATAACTAAATCTAATAACAATATTTTTAAAATTATAAGCCATTATTAGCGACCGTGCCTAATAGTGGCTTTTTTTCGGCTTTTCTACCTTACAATTCCTCCAACTAAATAGCATATTTTAGTATTAAGTCAATAAAAAGATTGAAGTTACTATTAAGAAATGATAAAATATTACAAGATAGCATTAATATCCTACATATGATTAATACTGAAGGGGGAGTAGGAAAACTGAATATAAGTATTTTAGTAGGAAATATAATAATTAGGAGGAGATTATATTGAGTTATTTGATAAGCATCACTTTTATAATAATGTTTTTAGGTGCAAATATCACCAAATTGAATTGTTTCAAAAATTTACTTGAACCCAGATGGGGAACAAGCTCGCTAATAGCTGTATCGGCGATTAATGCATTGACTGTACTCCAGCTTGGAAAGACACTACCAATATCCGCTTCTTTCACGTATGCACTCATTACATTGATATTTATCGTGGAAATTTATATATTATTTAAGGGGGATTTGGTAACTAAGCTTGCGGTTGGTTTAATTACGCCGCTACATATTATGGCTATCAAAGTTATGATTATGTCGTGGTATGGAATTATTATAGGAAGTAGCTATTCTGATATTTTGGACACAGTTACTCTGCATTCGGCACTTAGAGTGATGTTATATTTTTTATTGTTGTTGTGCATGGTTGCTATAACAAAAGTTGTAGAGCCAAAATATTCACAAGTAATACAAGATCACCCAAAAAGAGTGAAAATCTTTGCTATACTTGAAACTTTATTAGTTGCACAAATTATTATTTTATCAGTTGTGATGTCATTTCTTGATTACAACTTTGGTTTAAACGTTGGAATATTTATCACTAGTTTTATATCATTGGCTATGTTTTATATGGGAATATTTATGACACTTGGATTTGAAATACTTGAAAGTTATCAATGGAAATCAAGTGCAAAAGCATCTGATAGTTTATACAAAAATATGCTTGTGCAAAAATCAGTTCATACACTTGAAATTGACTGTAGCACACAAACTATATTAAGTTTAGTAATAGAAGGTAAGCCGCAAGAATCGCTTGTTGGTGAATATTATGACACGGCTGTATATGGTATAACAAAAAACAAACTTCACCCAGATGAAGCCGAGACTCACAATCTTCATTTAAGTGTTGACTATATGCGAAGATGTGCCAGCGAAGGAAAAAAATACTATGATTTCGATTATAGATTGCAGGAGGACGATGGTTCGTATATATGGTACAAAGCTTATGTTATGATTGAGCAAGAAGAAGGCTCTGACTATGGGCATGCCCTTGTTATTATTCACAACATTCAACACGAAAAAGAACTGCTTGTGTCTGCAACAACTGACTCACTATCTGGTCTATACAACAAGCAAACAACTGAAGACTTAATTAATGAACATTTGGCGCAGCAACAAACAGGTGCATTGTTTATGATTGACGTCGACAACTTTAAGGCGGTTAATGACAACTTGGGACACGATATGGGCGACCACGTTATTCAAGAAGTGGCAAGCAAACTACACCACGTGTTTGACACAGATAGTATCGTTGGACGAGTTGGCGGTGATGAGTTTATGGTGTTTATGAAACACATTGATGATACGACTATCAACGAAAAAGCTGTTCAAGCAGGGCAATTGTTGTACACGACTTACTCAAAAGAAGATATCAAAATTACTATATCAGCTAGTATTGGCGTTTGCAAAGTTTCGGCAGACGTAAACACTTTCCAGACTTTATATAAAGCAGCCGACAACGCTCTTTATCACTCAAAACGTTCTGGGAAAAATAGATTTACAGTACACACAAAACATTAAATTTGTATAGGAGAGAGTTTTATGAAAAAAGCATCGCTTAAATTAGTGTTAGCAGGAATTTCTATTGGGGCATTGGTTGGTTGTTCATCAAATTCTGGTGTAACAACATCGACAGCAAATACTGGCGACGTCCCACAAATACTTCAACTCGCTGTAAAAAACGACTACACAACAACTCAGCCAGTTGGAGGTTGGTTCAACCAGTCGTTGCAATCTAACTTAATGTTTAGAACGCTACTTGTGTCGGAGGCAGACCTTAGATCGGTCAAGCCTGACCTTGCAAGCGGCTATGAAGTGTCAGACGACCATTTGACGTACACTATAAATTTGATTGAAGGAAACAGGTGGTCAGACGGCGAGTATGTTACACCTGAAGACGTGAAATTTAGTATAGAGTACAACTTGTTGGTGACAGTTTCAAACCAACTATATCAAAATGCATTTGGTAATATCGTTGGGGCAACCGAATGGAAAAACGGCACAGCAGACGAGGTGTCGGGCATCACAATTGATGGCAACGATATAATTATACAGCTTGAAAATCCGTATTCAGCGTTTATCCCTGTTTTGGCACAGTTTGACATTATTCCAAAGCACGCAGTTGAAAACATTGACCCAGACGGGTTTCACAACTCGGAATTTTGGCTAAACCCTGTAACAAACGGTATGTTTATGGTTGACGAAGTTAGCGTTGGTAGTTTTTACACACTTGTGCCAAACCCATACTCAACAGAAACTAAGCCAATAATCGAAAAAGTTGTTATAAACTGGGTTCCAGATTATGTAACAGCCGTTCAAAATGACCAAGCATACTATTATCACACAAGTAGTATCGACGAAATGAAAATTTTGGACTCGATGTCAAATATGGGCTCTTATATGGTTGATGCGATGTTTTACCGTTACTTCGTTGTGAATATGCAAGGGATTGACGGCAACCAAAACCCAGCGATGCAAGACTATAGAGTGCGACAAGCATTTATGCATGCGATTGATAGAGATGCAATTGATATAGGGGTGTTAAACAATATGGCGTCAGTTATAAACTCTGGAGTGTCTGAAGAACACCCTGCAAACGACGGCTTTGTGTATGAGTATGACCCTGTTAAGGCGAGGGAACTTTTGGAGGAGGCGGATTTTGACTTTGATTACACAGTTAGATTGCTTACTTATTATACAGACCAAACAGCCGAAAACTTTATGAATGCGGTTGCAGCATATTTAGGTCAAATCGGTGTCAAAACAGAGCTTATATTTACGACGCAAGGCGGTTTAGACTTGTTTACGACGAGAAATTATGACCTTGGCTACAAAGGGCTATCTGCATTTTCTATCGAAGAATGGTATTATGAATATTTGTCGACAAACGAGTATTTTCAACATACTATAGGTGGCGACACTGTTTTTGACGATCTAGTTAAACAGCTTGAAATAGAAGTTAATATAGAGAAACGTGAAGACATTCTTAGACAGTTGCAACAGATTGAGCATGACACGTTGTATAAACTGCCAGTGTTTACGTTAGACCAAGTTATATTTATAAATGAAGGTAAATTGCAAATTCCAGATGACATTGAGTTTGGTAATCCGTTTTATGAATGTGATATTAAGTTTGAAGAGTGGCGAATTATTAATTAATAAAGAGGTGAGGGTATGGTGAAATATTTATGTTCAAAATTTGTGCAAATGATAATAATGTTGTTTGCATTAAGTTTTGTAATTTTTTGTGCATTAGACTTAACAGGTGTTGACCCTATAGATTATATGGTGGCATCTGATATAGTTAATGCTATTGATGATATTGAGCTGCTTAGGGAGGAGCTTGGGCTAAATGGTCCTGTTGTATCTAGGTATTTTAGTTGGTTATCAGAAGTGCTTAGCGGAAATCTTGGCTACAGCTTAATAACAGGCAACAAAATTACAGATACACTTTCGGGGAGATTGTCGGCAACGTTTGAATTGTCTTTTTGGGCGTTAATATTATCAACAACAACTGGTATTTTGATTGGTATAGTTTCGGCGATTAGACAAAATGGAATTGTCGATTATATAGGACGTGTGTTTTCGGTGTTAGGGCAATCTATACCACAGTTTTTTTGTGGCGTTATTTTAGTCCAAGTGTTCGCAACATCGCTTGGGTGGTTGCCACCATCTGGTAGAATGTCGCCTGGTGGCGGTGGATTTATGGACAGACTTACTTATCTTGTGTTACCTGTAATGACACTAACGTTAGCGATGACGGCGGTTATTATGAGCTACACAAGAAGCACGATGCTTAGCGTACTTAACAGTGACTATATAAAAACAGCTAGAAGCAAAGGTATTCCAGAATGGAAAGTGTACACACAACATGCACTTATAAATGCAATTCGTCCAGTGCTTGTTATCGTTATGTTTAGGTTGCCGATGCTTGTTAGTGGTGCAGTTGTTGTTGAAACGGTGTTTGGGTGGCCTGGAATTGGTAGCACGTTAATTACTGCTGTTATTGCGGGGGATTACCCTATAATTTTGATTACAACGTTGATGATTGCAGTAGCGATTTTGATATCAAGCTTTTTGTTAGATATATTAAATGCGTTGCTTGATCCACGTATAAGATTTGACGAGTAGGGGGGAGGATATTATGCCATACACAAAAAGTAAGTTACAAAAAGCAGAAACGCAAAAATTGTGGGTTAAAAATTTAAAGAAGTTTTGGAGCAATAAACTTGCCGTTGTTGGGCTGGTTTTTATGGTGATTATAGTTCTTGCCACTATATGTGCCCCAATATTAACGTCGTATGACCCAGAAACGTTTGACCTAACGTCAACAAATTTGCCCCCAAGTGCTGATCACCCGTTTGGGACAGACCAGCTTGGGCGAGATGTGTTGTCACGTGTGCTATATGGAGGGCGAGCGTCTATATTTATAAGCGTTTGCGGTGCGATCCTTAGCACTATTATAGGCGTTGTTTTAGGAAGTATATCTGGCTATTATGGCAAATGGATTGATGCATTTTTGTTAAAAACGTCAGAGATGTTTCAAATGTTTCCACAGCTAATTTTGATTTTTATATTAGTGTCACTGCTAGGCCCTGGGCTATACAACTTGTTAATTATATTTACAATAACAGGCTGGATGACGACGTATAGAATGGTGCGAAACGAATTTTTGTCTTTGCGAGAAGAAACTTATGTTGAAGTTGCAAAGGCGTTTGGAATGAGCGACACTTGGATTATATTTAAAGAGATTTTGCCAAACGCATTAAGCCCAGTAATCGTTGCAACAACAGTAAATATCGCAGGTTTTATTTTGCAAGAGGCAAGCCTAAGCTTTTTAGGAGTTGGCGTGCCAGCGTCATCAATAACTTGGGGGAACATACTAACAGCATCAAAATCAATAGATGCTATTATAAATTATTGGTGGATATGGCTTGTGCCAGCAGTTATGATATCGGTGTTCGTGTTGTCAATCAACTTTTTTGGTGATGGGCTTCGTGATATGCTAGATCCGAAACAGCAATAGGGAGGTTACTATGGAAGATAGAGATATTGTTTTAGAAGTTAAAAATTTGACAACTCATTTTAAAATTGGAAATAAAGATGTTCCTATCGTCAAAGATGTTTCTTTTAATTTGAGAAGGGGTAAAACGATGGCGATTGTTGGCGAGTCTGGTTGCGGAAAAAGTGTAACGATTAATTCGATTATGAATTTATTGCCAAAAAACGCAACGACGACTGCAACTGACATTAAATATACTAAGTTTGATGGTGGCAAAAAATCAGAGTTTCACCTAAATAAGATGGCACCGTATGGCAAAGAAATGCGTGACCTTAGAGGTGCAGATATTGGAATGGTGTTTCAAGACCCTATGTCATCACTAAATCCGCTCCATAGAATTGGACGTCAAGTTATGGAAGGTTTGCTTGAGCACAACCCGCATATGAAAAAAGACGAGGCAAAAAGGGAAGTTATAAAACTACTTAAAAAGCTTGAAATTTCTGACCCTGAAAATAGATTTAATTGTTATCCGCACCAATTTTCGGCAGGTATGAAACAAAGAGTTGTTATTGCAATTGCGATGATTTGTGAGCCAGAAATAATTATCGCAGATGAGCCAACGACTGCACTTGACGTTACTATTCAGGCACAAATTATGTCGCTTATGAAAAAGTTGCAAACGCAGGAAGGCAAGTCTATCATCTTGATTACACACAATATGGGGCTTGTTGCTGATATTGCTGACGATGTGTGCATTATGTATATGGGACGTGTTGTTGAAATTGGACCAGTTGCTGAAATTTTTGAAAAGCCGACGCACCCATACACACGTGCACTGCTTAAATCTATACCAGTGCTTGGAATGGACAAAAACGCCGAACTTACAACTATACCGGGGATAGCCCCAAATCCGCACGGACTTCTTGAGGGGTGCGATTTTGCAAATAGATGTGAATTTGCAACAAAAAAATGTCGTGAAGGGTCAATCCCGCTTGTGGAGCTTGGCAACGACCACAACATTAGATGTGTTAGATATCCAGAATTTTTAGATGAGGTGAAATATGACTAAATCTCAGGAAGTAATATTTAAAGTTAACAATTTAAAAACGTGGTTTCCTATGCGAGAAGGGCTATTGAAACAACCAACGGATTACGTTAAGGCGGTTGATGGCGTTAGTTTTGAGGTGTATAAAGGCGAAACTCTTGGTATCGTTGGGGAATCGGGCTGTGGAAAGACGGCACTTGGAAAAACGATGATGATGCTACAAGAAGCAACTGAAGGTGAAATTTTGTACAACTATCACGGGGAACTTAAAGATATAACAAAGTTTGAAAAACAAGAAATATTCGACTTTAGGAAAGAAATACAAATGGTGTTTCAAGACCCATATTCGGCGTTAAACCCGATGAAGAAAATTTACCAGTCGCTTGAAGGGCCACTAAAAGCACATGGGCACAAATCCAGACAAGAGCGAGATATGATTATGTATGATGTTTTGCGTAAAGTTAACGTTCAGCCGTCGTGTTTGGGGCAGTATCCGCATGAGTTTTCGGGCGGACAAAGACAGCGAATTTGTATTGCGAGAGCACTTGCAGTTATGCCAAAAGTACTTATTTGTGACGAACCTGTGTCGGCACTAGACGTTTCTATTCAAGCACAAGTGTTGAATTTACTAAAGAAATTGCAACGTGAAATGGAATT
>MDSP01000184.1_pt1 | contig 14000 bp, 6 predicted proteins | sample 1005811 | NCBI WGS metagenome assembly MDSP01 (sample SAMN05526596, study PRJNA338239) | gut metagenome | isolation source: stomach gut content | host: Naso elegans | place: Saudi Arabia: Red Sea | collected 2011-04
TTTAAAACAATTCCCCACAGAGATGTCGTGCTGTATTTTAGTGAGCATGGAAATGTACCACCAGAGGGCGACATGATGACTCTTCTTCCTGTTCACCGTGTTGAAATGAAGCACATGGAGCATTGTCTCTGTGCAGGCAGCATTGGGTGCAAGGTTGAAACAGGCCACATTCAGTATGCTCAATAATTTACAACATTCCTTTGGAGCTGAGGCTGAAATCTAACCACAGAAGCCTGCTGTGACATCACTTAACACCAATTTGGGAAATTACGAGTGAAAAATAACCCTGCGTAATTGTGCATCAAAACACACACTTTTACTTGGCACAACTTATCAGCCATTGTGCACTTCCTGTGTTTTCTGTAACTTTCAAGCTTCTTCCACAAACACAAGCTGCAAGTATTATTCATGCATTTAATGCCTGTATTCCTTAAACTTTCAGAGAATATCTGCAGATTTATTAAATATTAATAGATCACGTCGCCATCCATGAAACATTTTTTAAAAAAACATTAAAAAAAAAAATTCTTGATTAATGTTTTCAAGCATTTTACAAGATAAGCACTTGTTTTGGCTTTCACTGTATGCTGCTGTGACAGTTATTGCATTCAGTCAGAAAATTCATAGTGATCCAGGTAATACTGTGCATAGTGGTGATGTTAAGAACACATACCAAGACAAACCAGATGAAATGTACCAATGTTCTTCTGTTAGACTGCTTATAGTGTGCTTGTTGATAAATCTGAACCAGATCAGACCTTGTCATAGTGTTCATGCGCACAGGTTGAAATAACTCTGGAGACCTTTCGATGAAAGACAGACGAGATATGAGACATGGCTGTTAGCTGGCTGGATGTCTGGCTAGATGAACAGCATTCAACAATGAAATGGCTCTGTGAATGTGGGCCCCCCATAGTGCTGATTCTCAAAATCCCTCTCGAACAAGCTTTTTTTTTTTTTTTTTTCAGTTCCTGCCATTCACACTTCCATTGTGCGCCAGTGAACCATATCACTAACCGAGCGTACTCCTTGTGTAACAAATGCTGCCTACAGATGTGCTCATCTCAGTCCTCATTTAACATTTCAATTTTAAGTCTATACTACAACATCTCGAAGCACAGTGAAAAGTACAAAAAAAATACATATGAGGTTTTCACTCTAACAGATTGTTGGGTATTTTAGCATTTCAGAAGTATCAGTATTACACCATCTCAATAAAGCAGTGTTATTGCATCTATATTTTAGCAATAGCAAAAGAGTAAAGTTGATCAAAAGCTTTTAGTGCTTTAGTTCCCTCACACATAAAAAAATAAAGTAGGCATGCCTTTTTCTGCCTCTACTATGTATTGTTGTTTTTATTCTGACTGTTTTTATCTTGTTTTGTGAAACACTTAGAAACTATGTTTTGATACCAAAAACTTTCCGCCAACTCCACTCAGATCCAGGCTCATGAAACCAGGCTGAATGAAGCAGAAGCACGGATCAACGAGACCGAGTCGGCTAACATTGCAATGAAAGAGGCGTTAATTAAGTCCATGGAAAAACAGAAAATTACGCAGGAAAAGTTGACAGACCTGGAGGGACGGTCAAGGCGGAACAACATTCGCATTTATGGCGTACCCGAGGGGAAAGAAGGCAACTCCGTGCGTGACTTTGTGGAGCAACTTCTGAAAAGTGAACTTGCACTGCCAGCGGACACTAGCTTGCAGATTCAACGCGCCCACAGAGCTTTAGCTCGCAAACCAGAGCAGAATGAGCCACCCAGGTCAATAGTGGTAAATTTTCTGGAGTTTAACACCAAAGAAGCAGTACTGAAAAAAGCTTGGGGAAAGAAAGTAGTGATTGAAGGGCGACGCCTGTTGTTTGACCATGATTATGCCACGGAGGTTATTCAGAAACGCAAGGCATACATGGGAATAAAGAGGCTCCTGAAAGAGAAAGGAATTCGTTTCCAGACTCCGCTGGACAAGATGTGCATTCACTGGGACTCGGGAACACGTACTTACGAGAGCGCACAAGACGCAGCGCAGGAGCTGAGGAAGAGAGGCTACTCAGTGGAGATGCCAGGCAGCAGCGCCGCGGACCTGAACCGGGAGATGGAGCGACTTCTTCGGGCCCAGACATGGCAACGAGCCGGAGAGAGGAGCACGGATGACACTGCGCGCCGTGCGAAGGAAAGATTACAGGAGTTTGAGCGGATTCCCCCCAACTAATCTTTATTCTTTACTTAGTCACGGTATGTGAAACTTAATGGCCCCATAACGAAACTAGCTGTGAGAAGTTAGCAAAATTGACTGAAATATCACTTCTGCCCGTGATATGAGCCTTAAATCGTTATATAACCTCTGGTCAAAATATCCGCACGTCATTCTTGAAAATATTACTATTTCATTTATATTACATGGGCAGTAATAGACAATAAACGCGACTTCATTTCAGTTTTGAGTTTTGTTTTTTTTTTTCTCTTTAATTCAAATAGGATGGTTTGGCAGGGCAGCTACTTTATTTTACTATTATTATTTTATTTTTTAATGCCGGTATATGGGGCCAAAAGAGTAAGGCAAATGCTAATGACTTCATTTGGAATACAAAATACATGCTATCGGATGACGTTGGACTACTAGGATGTGTGAAATGGCGTGTTTCACCCCTAGTGAGGAGCCCTTCTGGAGGAGGATTTCCCCTCTGCCTACCAACGGGGACTCAGGGTGGCAAAGAATCACCCTATCTTGGGAGTTAACTGTTCTTTATCTGTTTTTTTTAGTTAGCACACGTTGTCCAGATGTTCAGGTCTGTGCAGTTTCAAGTTGTCTGGAGGTCAAAGAATGTAACTTGGGATCAGACCATTTAAATGCCATTTAATAATATAAAATTGGTGTCTCTTAATGTAAACGGGATGAATAATCCAGTTAAGAGGAGTAAGGTCCTGACTAAATTGAAAAAAGAAAAGGCTCAAGTACTATTTCTACAAGAAACTCACCTGCCTCAACAAGAACATGAAAAGCTAAAACGTTTTGGGTTTAAGAATACATTTTACAGTTCCTACAAATCTAGCCAGAAGAGGGGAGTGGCTATCCTTATCACAAATACAGTTCAATTTGAATGTTTGAAAGAAGTAAGAGATAATGAAGGGAGATTTATATTAGTTAACGGAAAGCTAGAAAACAGAATGGTGACAATGATCAATGTATATGCCCCCCCAGAGAGTACTAAATGTTTTTTCAAAACCCTGTTTGACACTATTGCTATGGAAACTGAAGGTATTCTGATATGTGGAGGAGACTATAATGTGGTCATGAACCATAACATGGACACAACAAGCTCAAAAAGAAGCAAGAAGCATTTAACCAAGTTTATTAATACATCAGCCCGGGAAATGGGACTAATCGATGTGTGGAGAGAACTCCATCCACTAGAAAGGGACTATACACACTATTCAGTACCTCATTCTGTCTACTCCAGGATCGATTACTTTTTAATTAGTACAAATGAAATTCACAGGGTCATAGAGTGTAAAATCGGTGTGGCAGATATATCAGATCACAATGGGATCAGCTTGACAATACACCTGAATAATAGGAAAATAAACACTGTGTGGAGGCTAAATATGGGCATCTTGAACAATAAGGCAAATGTGGAACAGATAAGAGAAGAAATAAAAAGGTATATAGAAGAGAACGATAATGGAGAAGTAAACCCAGCAATACTGTGGGATGGTATGAAGGCAGTTATTCGGGGGAAACTAATCGCTTTGACAACGTCACAAAAAAAGGCTCGACTAGCTATGTATAAACACAAAGTAGAAAAACTGCAAGAACTGGAGAGGAAACATAAAAATACAGAAAATCAGTCTATACTACAACAAATAAAGAAGACAAGGGAAGAGATAAATGAGATACTCAGGACAGATATAGAAAAGAGGGCAAGGTTTGCAAAGCAGACCTACTATGAATCAGGCCCAAGAGCGACAAGACTCTTAGCTAGACGCCTGCGGAAACAGCAGGCTATTAAAACAATTCATAAAATAAGGAACCCTGAAACCAACCAACTATTGCACAAACCAGATGAAATAGAAAGAATATTTGAAGAATACTACAAGAAACTCTATTCCAAACCAGTATCAGCTGATGAAGAAACAATAAGAAGTTTTCTTGACACACTTGACCTGCCATCTATTGGTGAGATACAGAATGACACTATTACATCACAATTTACAGTCAAGGAACTAGAAGCTGCAATTAGTAGGTTAAAGGCAAGTAAATCACCAGGTAGTGATGGGTATCCTTCGGAATGGTAAAAAAACTATAGACCGATTTCACTTTTAAATGTAGACTACAAACTATTTACATCAATTATTTGCAAAAGACTTGAGGCCCTCATGCCAGACTTGATTGATGAAGATCAAACTGGTTTCATTAAAGGACGCCAAACGCACGATAATATTAGAAGAACCCTCCATATTCTAGACAGTGCTCAAAAAAGAGGTACAAGTACAATTCTGGTTAGTTTGGAAGCCGAAAAGGCATTTGATAGCGTTAGTTGGTTATTCTTGTATGAGGTACTGAAGAGATTTGGCTTCAATGAAAAGGTAATCCAATGTATTAAAACTATTTATCAAGAGCCCACAGCTAGGATTAGAGTAAATGGAAGCCTGTCCAATACGATTCAGTTGGAGAGGGGGACAAGACAAGGTTGTTGTCTGTCTCCCACTCTTTTTGCTTTATATGTCGAACCTTTAGCACAGGCAATAAGGCAGAGTGAGGAATTGCAGGGTGTCAATGTAGGGGGGACAGAACATATCATTGGCCTTTTTGCAGACGATATTATTATTTTTCTTGAACAACCAGATATATGTTTCCCACACCTAATGTCTCTTCTGGAAACGTATGGACACTATTCAGGGTATAAAATGAATATATCAAAAACACAAATTCTCTCGTTAAACTATTCTCCATCCCGACAAATAAGAGGTGCATGTAATTTGAAATGGAACTCTAAAACAATGAAGTATCTTGGTGTAACTCTGAGTAAAACATTTCCCGACATGTTCGAAAACAATTATAGTGAAATTGAGAAAAACATCCAAAACGATTTGGAAAGGTGGTCTACCCTTCCGCTGGACTTCAGTGCTAGAATACAGACAGTCAAAATGACTATTCTGCCTAAATTATTATATTTATTTCAAGCTCTTCCAATTAATATCCCTCAAAACAAATTTATAGCTTGGGACAAGATGATTTCTAGATTCATTTGGAATAGTAAAAAGCCAAGAGTAAAATTTACGACACTTCAACTACCTAAAAACAAGGGGGGGATGGCTCTGCCTAACCTTACAGAATATTTTTATGCAGCACAACTTAGACATTTGATTGGTTGGTGTAGACCTGACTATGAATCTAAGAGGAAAGAAATGGAAAGGGAAGTACAGGGCTATCAAACCCAGATATTGGTGGGGGATAAACATTTGATAGGTGCTCTGAGACATGCTATGAACCCGATAGTAGCATTTACTCTAGAAATATGGAGCACTGTAGTGAAAAAATACAAACTTAAGAGGGATATATGCACTCTGAGGTGGTTTGCGTATGATTCAAAGTTTAAGCCAGGGACATATGATCCTGCATTCAAAGAATGGGCACAAAAAGGTGCGACAGCAATATGTACAGTTTCAGAAGATGGAGAATTTCTAAGTTTCCAAGATCTAAAGACAAAGTATGGCCTCGAAAACAAAGACTTCTATAGATACATGCAGTTGAGAGATTATTTCACAAAAGAGATAAGGTCAAATCAAACTATAAATAAGGTGATTGGAGTTATTATGGATTCATATAAACAGAAAGGGTCTCGGCCCATCTCTGCATTCTATCGAGCTTTGGGCGAGAGCAGGGGGGAATCAACACTTTATATAAAAGTAAAGTGGGAGGCAGAACTAAAAATCCAAATACAAGAGGAAGAGTGGTATCACATGTGTGAGACACAATGTACATCAACAAATTCATTAATATGGAGGGAGTTCTGCTGGAAGAACCTAACTCGCTATTTTATAACACCAAAGATAAAATCTAGGCAACTCGCTATACAACAAGATTGCTGGAGACTATGTGGGAGCGTGGAGGCAGACCATGCACACATCTTCTGGAACTGTACAAAAATGAGGATATACTGGCAAAATGTGAACTCAGTTGTAAAAAATGTCTTGGGATATGAAATCCCCAATACTTGTCCAGTGATGTATCTCGGGAATATCGAGAAGGTTGTAATGAAAGAAGATCTGTACCTGACTAAAGTACTACTCGCAGCAAGCAAGAAAGCGGTCACAAGAAACTGGCTCAATGTAATTACTCCAAAGCAAGAACAATGGTTGGAAATTGTCCAGGAAATCTTTGTTATGGAAAAATTGACATACCTGTTGAGACTCAAAGAGAACATATTTGAAAAGAACTGGGAAAAATGGAACATTTACATGAGACAGGACACCAACTGAGCAACAGCTACATGGAACAGTGGACTGATTAGTAAAATATCTCCAGACAGTTTGTTAGTTTGTTAGTGTTATTATTATTGTTATTTTGGCTAGTATTTTGTCTGATGTATTGTCTTGTCTGTATGTTTGTGAAAACCTAATAAAAAATTTAAGTTTAAAAAAAAAAACGGCCTTGTGACTTCGTTTCTTTGTGAATCTCTTTCTACGTTGAACAACAGGGCCAGTGTTGGATCCATGCCGCAGATCTCCATCTAATTAGAGAGCACATGTTAGGACAGAGATATCTACAATCAGTTTGAGCAGATGATTTGATTATACTTAGAATTATTAATTCTACATTAAACTGAAGTCAGATAAAGACCTGTCAACTGGTGCATAAAAGACTCTGACCCCCTGCGTGTACCCCTTTGAAAGGAGATGTTTTCTGGTGTTAGAGTTAAGACTATTTCGCTGTCTTGGCTGATGATCATTTCCTTTTGTGTACCCTGGTTGTGATACTCTGAGTATTAAGTGAATGACGAGAAGTAGGTGTCTGTCATCCTAAGCAATATCACATGAGAGGAAGCGATGTTCTACTGTAATACCTTCAGCACGAGGCTGCAGGCCAAGTGCTGATATTACGACCTTGAGTGTGATATTGCTTTTATACAACAGTTGAACAACAGTTTAAATAAAAGAAAATGTTAAAGAAAGGTGACAAAATTGATTATTTAGGCATTTTATTTGGCTCCGCCAACAAAAACAGTTCCCTTAGGAGTAAACTGTCACTGTTGCCTTGGCAATGCAGCATACACACAGGCTGCATCAGCTTGTTAAGGGGGAGGGGGGACTGGCCACTTCCTGTCCTTGATAACAGCCAATTTACTGATCATATCTGCACCGTACCAGCTGTGGAGGTCCTACACAGGTTGGGAAACTTAACAGCGTCGAGTCTGGGTGATAAATCATCCAGAGCCTGTTGAGCGGCAAAGCTCCACGTCAGCCACAGTTAGCGTTAGCTCGTAACGTTAGGGCTCGTCATTGTCTTTCATTAACTACGGCCTTAACAATCCTTTTTGCACAGCATCAGTTGTGGAAGTCCCACAAATGTTGGAAAACTTAATGACGCCGTGTCTGTGTTCATAAGATGATCCTGTGGCGTATAAAGTCGTGTTGTAGGAGGTCCACAGTATTCACACACAGCAACACTTGTTTTGACCACTGTGTCTGATTCAAAGTCCGTTCAGTAAATTCCGGCACTCTGGTCTGTATTTCTGTGTATTTTAGCCAGATATGTAATGTTAAGTATCTAAATGATTGTAGCATTATCTTTCATGAAGCGGTCACTGCATACACGAGCGTTGTCTGACTCAGCTCCTCCAGACTTTAGACGAAGATTTTTAATGATAATAATAATAATAATAATAATAATAAACTTTATTTATAGAGCACTTTTCGAACAAAGTACAAAGTGCCTTACAATAAAAGAAGCAGAATCAAGATAAAACAAGACAAAGCAAGTTAAAAAAAATATATATATAACAAGTTAAACTAACAAACGCAAGATAAGCTCTGCGATAAAAATAAGTGTTAGGACGAGATTTGAACGAGGACACAGACCAAGACAGCCTTATTTCCTCAGGCAGGTCATTCCAGAGCCTTGGGGCCCTGACAGCAAAGGCTCTCTCCCCTCTGGTTGTCAGTCTAGACTCGGGACAGAAGACTTCTGCCTGAGGATCTTAAGGTGCATACAGGTTCATAGGGGGTTAAAAGATCTCAAATCTAATATGGAGCCAGGCCATGGAGAGCTTTAAAAGTAATCCAAAAAATTTTAAAATCAGTTCTAAAAGAAACAGGAAGCCAATGTAAAGAGACTAACACAGGCGTGATGTGCTCACACTTCTTCAATCCAGTTAAAAGCCTCGCAGCTGAGTTCTGAACAGTCTGCAATCATGTCAAAGTTTTTTCATTAAGACAAGAAAAAAGACTGTTGCAGTAATCAAGGCGTGAGGAAATAGAAGCACGTACAACTGTTTCTGCATCTCTAACATTTAACATAGGTCTTATTCTTGATATATTTCTGAGATGATAAAAACAGGATTTCACAAGTTTATTGACATGCTGATCAAATTTCAAATCACTGTCAAAAAGGACACCAAGGAACCACTAGGGGGCAGTATTTGTTTAGTAATTTTCTGGGAACCAATAAAAAGGATTTCTGTTTTATTTGAGTTAAGCTGAAGGAAGTTTATAATTACAGTTTATCCAAGTCTGCCGTCGCTTCTCCGTGAGTTTTTTTTTAATTCTTCGACTTTGTGAATTCCTGCTTCCGTAACTGGAAAGTAGCTTTTGTTTTTCTTCTGATTTCTTCTGATTTCTTCTGAAACAGCACAAAACTTGGGCATTTTGATAGCGCTTCTCCATTCAGAAATCACTTCCTGACCACATCAGTGACCCCTCCTGTGTTGCCATGGCAACACGTAAGCACTGATGCGAAGTAATACATACAGAGTGAAGAAACCGTGATGTTGTGGTGAAATATTGTCATGTTTTTAATGTCTTTTGGCCAATCAAATTGCTTGGCCGGAACTGCTGTATAATTTATGTTATCTACCTCACTAAATTTCACCATGTCTGCACAGCACAAAAAGAGAGTTTTCTGTTACCTTAATTACACTGTAACTGGCCTAAGACAGTACAGGCTACCTGCTATTGTTTTAAGTTTTGAATTGCATTAGTATGTCTGTAATGTCACATTAAAATATACACTGTGCCTAACAGTGATCTATTGTTATTTCAGGCTGATGATAATACTGAGTATTCTACAATAAACACCGCTGGACTGTGAAGCCTACTGAAAAAGAGTAATGTCTTCTGACTTTCACTCCTGTGTTCACAGTGCCAGGACTCACCAGCATCATAATCGATGTCATCACCAGCAAGGTGTTTCCGTTTCATTACAGCTTTTTTTGGCTGCTGAATTGGAGAATCTGTGACTGGCGGGTGTGGAGCTGTAAGACAACATATGTCAGTATAGAGATAACTACATTTAGTCCAGTCATATTCACAATTTAAAATGAATTCCTTTTCTTGCCTACTCAACATATTAGAATGATAGTGGAGATTAAGCTATAGGGATGCCACATGAACTGAGAGTTTTGTATCAAGTCAATGCCAAAATTCTTAAAGTGTTTGTTTTTTACAGTACTGAAGGTACTGTATATGCTGTAAGTACTTCCTACGTGATTCTTCCAGGACTGACAAGGGCACTATGATAACTTCACAAGTGTTCTAGCATGACATCATTCTAACAACATGGGCAGGCACACCACACCACAACATGTGGAATGGCAGCCAGCAGCAACAGGTGCAGGTGTGGAATGATTTTACAGAAAAAAAAGTTCTAGATAACCGAACACCAGTATATAAACCATGTATGAGAGCATTACTAAAAAAGGGAGGACACTCCATGGACTTCTGTGAGCATCTTAGAGACAAACATCAGATCCGTACAGAGTTCAGCCAGTGAGTCATCAACATATTCCTGTCCTCTGTGAACTGTGACGACTGACATCTGTCGTAGCTACACTCCACATGAATTCACAGAGGCCTCAAAGGAAGTCTAGCTTGTTTATGCTAACATAGTAACTAGGGATCAACCAATTATCTGCCTAGCTGATTTGACACAACATATTGACACTTTTTCTGATTATCCGAGTATGTTTTAACCAATAAATTAATTAATGTTACACAGCTGCCTGTGTCTGTCTGTCCAATCTGTGGTCTGGTTATAATTCATGAGTGATAAAAACACTGATCAATGTTAAGAGGAAAAGAAGAAAAACATAATTTTACAGTATGTCAAAATAGACACAGTGAACACATCATGGTGTGTAAATGACTATATTATATATACACAATATGGATAAAGTGTGTGTGTGTGTGTGTGTGTATACACACAAAATACACTTTTTGTTACATACCAAAGACCACAGGGTCCAGAGTCTTTAGAGTCTTCCCTTTGAGTGCTTCTCCTCCATGCTACATTGCAGAGAGGAAAAGTCAAGTTACTCACTGAGTGGCACAAAGAGCAAAGACATGTGTAGCATCTTAGTGATGAGTGAGATAGTCCCACACAGTCAGTGCGCTACATGCTGTAGATTCAGTTTAGAAAAGCAGCAGGTGCACCGGCACCCTGATCTGAACCTACTGCAGGTAGCACACTGGCAAAACTAACTATAACTTTAAAATGCCAATTCATTAATATCTTCTAGCAATGAGTACAAGAATAGGATGAATGAAATATTAGCAAAATCTGCAAGTGAATGAACAAAAGAGATGTCAACAATGACTTGGGTAATTGGATAGTTGGTTGTTAAAATATGTACAAATATCCTGAACAGTTAACAGTTCATATATTCCGCAATGCTTGTTTCAAGCATTGATGTCTTGAGTAACTTTTAAACCTTAAATGGGGTTACAGACTATTCATTAAAAGTCAAATATTAATAAGAGTTAACCAAGTAAGAACCAACTTCTGAGGGGAACATTAAGAACATTTTCACTACACAAACACTGAGTGAAGAATGACTCATCTGTCTAGTCTGTCCCAGATTTAACAATAACAATCCCATATTAATTAGACTTATTACATGCATTTTACACCACACCTAGAACAATAACTATCTGTAACTATAAAGATATTCTGATGCTGAAGCATTCACTAGGCCTACAAATTATCTTTCATTCAGCACTGATTTCTCTGAGGAAATGAAGATTATTTTACTGATCTGTTTTTATTTTACAGGCCACAAAAGCAAATAAAGGCAGGATTTGGGGTTCATAAATGGCTCGAAAGGACTTTTATTTAACAGCATTTTGAAGCCAAGTGTCATATCCTGCACTGTTGACTGCATTCCAGCTGATTTCACCTAGATAACAGAGCAGGCCAAACGGCAAACTGAATAGCAGAGCCAGAGCTAGCCTAGATGTCAAATTTGCAATTAACTTGCAAGTTAACTGCTTCAAGACTCAAACCCAGGAGCAATAAGCCTATCTTATTAACAAACAAACTGTAAATGCCATGCTTTGTTGTTTTACGCATGGTGCCTTTAGGCATAGAGCAACATACCATTACTGGCTGACAAACAGGTGGAGGGATACTGCTGGTGCCTAACAAGCTCAGTGACTGTTCAGAAATGAATAAAAGAATCCAACTTCGCTCAAATATTTCCAAATGCACAAACACGCTGACTAGAGTCCAGCCTCTCCGACTGTCAGCTGCACCAGGATGCACGAATAGTGACTGAGTTTAAAAATGGATTTAATCAAACATCGAAAATGAATGAACTTGAATAGAGTTAAATAATATGAATAACTTACGATTCTATGATTCTGATAACTTCTTTAAGCACTGCGGCGCTTGAGTGCACATTATTTTTATAAGAAAAGAATATCCAATAATATTTACTTTCACTGCAGATAGCCTAAATGTTTTTCGTTTTTATAGGCTAATTAAAGATGATTAATGAGGGATGCAATTAGGCTGACTTCCGCTGATATGAGTGAACACAAGGACTCACTCACACACCTTACTACACATGGCAGAAGAAGAGCAGCAGGTGAATAAATACATGACAACAAAGCTCAGACTTTGCTCTGAATAACTAAAGCGGCCTTCACATGATAAGAACTCTGCGCTTGGCTCACGGCCAGGCAGCGCAGAGAGCAGGCTCAGCGGAGGCTCGGAGCCAGTCACTGTTGCTAGGCAACAGCCAAGCCGCCTGTCACACCGGGCAGTCGAATAAAAGGGAGCGAAGGAAAAAGAGTTTGTTTACTTTGTTTTTAAGTTTGTCTCAAAAAAAAGAAAAGTCAGTTCACACAGGAAGGGCAGCCTACAAAATAAGATACTCTTAACCAAAAACTTTTGAAAAAAATATCACGGAGCAAAACTACTTGATTGAATGAATAAAAAGAAGTGATAGAGTTGCTGCATTTTCGGAGCTGTGACCAGCCTTCGCTGAAAATAACACCACGTAATTACGAGCTCCTGGCTTATTAAAACGCAATAAACAAAGCTGTGCGCCTGCTGCGCATCGCTGTTCACCGTGATTTCTCTGGTTCAGAGTGAGCAGCCCCTTCTCTCAGCTCCGTGTTAAGGCCTCGACACACGATCAGCAGTAAAACCGCTTTGCGCCGACACCGCTACCCTTGGCGTTGCGCACAGCTCGGATTTGCCCCCCGACCGCTGCGCCAAAAATTCAGATTATTTCAGCCTAGTTCGCCGCTGACTTTTCAAAGCGCAACCAATGAGATACCAGCTGTGTGTGACCAGAGACGACCTAGAAGTGACACGCACATACATAAATCCACAACTCTCTGGTCAGGTTTAACTCTCTGTTTTCGTAGTGACGTAATAAAATTTCATGCACACAAACTCGTTATGGTCGAATCGTTTTCGCTGTTGTATAAATAGTGTGGCAAGTGCACGAGCCCTCTTTTGAGACAAACTTAAAAACAAAGCGAACAAACTCTTTTTCCACCGCTCCCTTTTATTCGACTGTCCGGTGTGACAGTCGGCTTGGCTGTTGCCTAGCAACAGTGACGCTGAGCCTCCTCTCTGCGCTACTTGGCCGTGAGCCAAGCATCTGCTTTTGCTAAGCTAACCTGGCTAGCCAGACTGCAAAACAAACAGCTACCTCCCTTCCACGAACAACCAACGCTGTTAATTTGTTTAATTTCACAGATTCACTGCGCCAGTGAACATTTAGACAAAGAAAAATAGCTTACCTCGACTTTGGTGTGAGCAAGCTCACATTTTTGGTGGTGACTGCGCAGCTTCATTAATCTCCGTCTGAAACGCTCCATGTCCTCTGTACATGCCCCAGCCTCTGACTGGAGCGTCACCTTGACGGTGAAGCGCTCTGATTGGCCAGGTGGAATGGGCCATTAATTAGTGTGGTGGGGGATGGGTGAAGCTCCTGCTGCTGCTCCGGAGCAGAGAGCTGCAGCATCAGAGTCCATATTCTCCTCTTCAGAGTCTCATCTAATCATACACCACAAGCAAGCCTTTCTTTTGTGATTAAATTTTAGATTCTGATGCTGTTTGTTTTGTGTTCTCATCAATTATAGTTAATCATTATCAATTCTCTTATAAAGGGGACAAGCTGTGTCGGCCCCTGTTGTACCGACGTTTCAGAGTGAAATGTCTTTTGATGGAAATTGCTCCGAAGTAGTCCGGTCTTTGTTTGGGTCTTGGCTGTTAGGTGATATTTTTCAGCTGAAGGCAAAATGTTCCAACATAAATGTTCTCAGCTGACATCTTTTCATGGGTCAGATTGCTCTGCTGGAAATGACTATTTACTGTATGTATTGATGTTTTGGTTTGCTTTTGAAAATGATTTCTGCGGTTAAGTAAAAAGGAGAAAATGGATCACATTGTTGGAGACACTAAACCTGAAATTACTCTAAATATTTGATTTAAAGAATAAACTCACAGTATCAAAGAGGTACTTCAGATCTAAACCCTATTGTTTTG
>MDSP01000186.1_pt1 | contig 13919 bp, 10 predicted proteins | sample 1005811 | NCBI WGS metagenome assembly MDSP01 (sample SAMN05526596, study PRJNA338239) | gut metagenome | isolation source: stomach gut content | host: Naso elegans | place: Saudi Arabia: Red Sea | collected 2011-04
TTATGGTTAATATGTTTCTTGAAGACTTACTTATAAATTTAGCCAATGAATTTCGCATTGCTACTTTAGATGTTTTACTTGAACATACAGACGGTGGAATTTATCTGATTAATGGCAAATTAAGTTACACAGATGATTCTAACGCTGATTTTTCTACTATGTATAATACTCTTAATTATCACTTAATCGAATACCCTATTATAAATGAAACAAAAACAATTACTTTTGCTATTAACTTAGATTCACTTGTGGACAATGAGCATATTAAAAACAATAGAGACTTTGTTATAAGTAAAATTTATGCTTTAATTTTTAGCATTGCTATTATAATGATTATTGGACTTTTCTTATTTGCCACACCTATTATTACAACTTTAAAAAGTCTTATGACGGTTATTAAGGAACTTGGCGAGGATTATCCAGAAGATGAGATTTCGCTTACTACACTGGTTAGTATGGCTAAGTTTATCGAAAACAATTTGCCGAAAAAGATTAATTATTTAGTTTATTACGATGAAACTACAGGGCTGGCTAACCGAAAGATGCTTAAAAGGGTATATAGCAAATTTATTTTAAAAGGAAGCGAGTTTGTTATTATTCTTATTGATATTAAGCAGTTTAAACGTGTTAACGACATTTATGGCGAAGATGTTGGTAACCGCGTGTTAGTGGATATTACGCATAAATTGCAGCAGTTGTTCGCCAGTGTGTCGGCTGAATTTATTAGATATAGCGGAGATGAGTTTATCGTTATGTTTGATAAAGATAAAGTTGGGGGCAAAGTGGAGGATTTTTATAATTTACGCGTTTGTGAGGTTTTTGATAAACCGCTTATTTATCCAGATACTAAGCCGATTAAAATTGACCTTAACGCTGTAGCTATTGTTAATCCACAAATTACTGATACTGATGATGAAACTGTTAAAAAGTTATATATTATGTTAAAAGAGAAAAAATCGATTAGCACTTCTGTTGGACTACTTGTATTTAATAATGAATTGTATAATAGGTATATAAAAGAAGAGCGTATTAAAGATTGCTTGAAAAATGCTATTGAAACTAATGAGTTTGTTATAAACTATCAGCCTATTGTTAATGGAGATAAGCAGATTTGCAAAGCTGAGGCGCTTATTCGCTGGTTTAGTAAAGATTTAGGCTTTGTTCCGCCTAATGAGTTTATTTATGTTGCTGAGCAAACTCGCATGATTATTGATTTGGGTAATTGGATTATGGATAGAGTTGCGCAAGATTTAAAAACGCTTTGTGACGAAGGCAGACCTGTGCAAATGTCAGTGAATGCGTCGCCTATTCAAATTATGGAGCAAGATTTTGTTCAAAACGTTGTAACTATTTTTGGTCGCTATGGTATTGATTATAAATACGTTTGTATTGAAATTACCGAAAGCATTTTGTTGGAAGAACAAGATATTGTTAGGGAAAATATAAAGAAATTGCAAAAGTTAGGAATTGCGGTTGCTCTTGATGATTTTGGTACTGGTTATTCTTCTTTTAGTTATTTAAAAGAGTATAATTTAGATATTCTTAAAATTGATAAAATTTTCGTGGATAGCACTACTGCTAAAGACTACGCTATTATTGATGTTATGAGTAGAATTGCACATATATTGGATATGCAAGTTGTGCTAGAAGGCGTGGAAACTGAGGAGCAGTTTAATAATCTGCATCAATTTGGGCTAATTCAAGGTTACTATTTTTCTAGGCCTGTTAGATGGGATGAGTTTGTACAGTTATTGTAAGATGTTAATTGTGATGGATAAATAAAAAAAATGCCCCACTTTTGTCACTGTGTGACATTCCCCTTTAAAAGGGGTGCCTCTGTAAGAGGCGGTGGGGTTTTATTTAATATGCTATAATCTATAGTGGGGGGATATTATGGAGAAAACTATCAAAGAGCGTATAAAAAAAATTAAACAAAATAACCCATTTAAAACACAAACAGATATTGCTTATGAACTCATTCGTTCAGATATATTAGAATTTAGGCTAAAGCCAAATGAAAAAATAAACCAAGATGCAATATCTATAGATTTTGATATGAGTCGTACTCCTATTAGAGATGCTATATTAAAGCTTGAGCAAGATGGGCTTGTTGTACAGGCAGCTAAAGGATATCAGGTTTTTGAGATGAGTGTGAAGGATTATATGGATTTTCATGAATTTCGTATAAGGCTTGAAACTTATGCTACTATGCTAGCCACTCGTCTTATGACCGATAATCAAATCTTAGAGCTTAAAGATAGTTTACGTGAATTTAATAAGTATTGTGAACAAGGAAACTTAGAAATGGCCGCTATATATGATGAAAAATTTCATGAGCTAATTATTAAAGGCTCTCGCAATGAATATGTAATAAAAACTCATGAGCTTTTTAGTTCTAAACAAAAATATTATTTGCAACGATTAATCAAAATGGGATTGTTTGATGTATCATATGCAGTTGCTAAAAAAAAGCATCTTGAAATTTATCGAGCTATTTGTGAAAGAGATGAAAAAAGAGCTGAAGAAGCGATGCGCAGTCATCTAGCTTTTTATAGACATAGAATGTATGATTTACTATAAAATCCGAATATACTTGCTAGCCATGCTAAAAGGATACACAAAATTGATTTGTGTATCCTTTTATTTTGTCCAAATTACTGCAGATGTACACATTTTTACATTTGCGAAAAAATGGAATATAATTTAACTATAATCTTAAGGAGGTATATTATGAAAATAGGAGTTTTTAACACAGTTAGAGGTGGAGCTAAAAGATTTAGTCATCTTACCACAAATTATAATGGGGAAATAGAATTTATACAGTTGGAAGTTTCTGCAACAGATGAAAATGCTGAAAAAATAACAGGATGTGAAGCTGTAATTTTTACACCTTATAAATCAATAACTCATGCATTTTATGATGGCTTAGTAAAAGCAGGAGTTAAATATGTGCTTACATGCACTGCTGGATTTGACCATTTAGATATTGAGTATATGAAAAAAGTTGGATTAAAATCGGCAAATGCACCTATTTATTCTCCTAATTCCGTTGCTGAGTATGCAGTATTGTCTCTTTTAGCCATATTGCGAACTTACAAAGAACAAATTCACAGAATAGATAGTAATAACTTTGCTTTAGGCTTTACATTAGGACGCGAAATTAGAAATCAAGTAATTGGAATTATTGGTGCTGGCAGAATTGGATGCACTACAATGAAATGTTTAAGTGGCTTTGGACCCAAAGAAATTCTTGCAAATGATATTATAGAACATAATGAAGTAAAAAAATATGCAAAGTATGTATCTATTGAGGAGATATACGAGAAATGCGATGCTATAATTTTTCACTGTAATTATACAAATGAAAATCATCACATGATAAATGATGAAACTATCGCAAAAATGAAAGATGGAGTTTACATTGTTAATGTTGCTCGTGGCGGTTTATGTAATACTAAAGCTTTAATTCGTGGAATACAAAGTGGTAAAATTGCTGGCCTTGCTATTGATGTATTAGACGAAGAAAATGAGATAAGAAATGCTGGCCAGGTGGATACATGCCCTGTACCGGAGCTTGAAGAATTGTTAAAAAATCAAAATGTTATCTATACTCCACATTCAGCCTTTTATACGGACCAAGCACTCCAGGATATGTCTGATATAACTGCACAAAATGCTTATGAGTATAAAACCACAGGAGCTTGCTCTTTTGAGCTTGTAAAGTAGGTGTATATTGTGTTTAATTCACTTATTAGTTTAATGGTCATGATGTTTTTATTAATTTTAATAGGATTTATGTTAAGAAAAACAGGTAAATTTACCGATGCTGGAAAGAAAACTGTAGTGGATTTAATTTTATATGTAATCATTCCAGCTAATATTATAAAATCATTTTCCGCAGAGATAGGAGACGACGCAACATTTTTCGTAACAATTATATTAGTGGGCATATTCTCAAATTTGCTACAAATTGTTATTGCTAAATTTGTTTACCGTAAACTTCCCGAGGATATCAGATCTATATATAGATATTCTACTATCGTACCGAATTCTGGTTTTATTGGAATTCCATTAGCAGAAAGTGTTTTTGGAATTATAGGTCTTACGTATGCCTCTATTTCATTAATCCCAAACAGATTTGTAGTATGGACGGGAGGCGTTACATGCTTTAGTACTGAACTTGACTACAAGAAAATGATTAAGGAAACTTTAACTCATCCATGTATTATAGCAACTTTTATAGGTATATTTATCATGTTTGCAAAAATAACGTTACCCGAACCTATCTTACAAACTATAACTACATGTAGTAATGCGTGTACATCTCTTACAATGATTTATGTAGGGACTATTTTAGGGGATGTTAATTTTAAAGAAAGTTTATTTTCAAAGTCTATTTTCAATTTTTGTATAATGAGATTAATTATAATTCCTGCAATAATATACATGGTTTGTACGGCTTTCTCTATGGAGCCTTTAATAACCGGCGTATCTGTAATACTTTGTGCAACACCGGCAGGTAGTACAACAAGCATTATGGCATCTAAATACGGAGCTAATGAAAAAGTTGCCACTAAAATTGTAATTTTATCAACGGCACTTAGCCTTATAACAATTCCTTTATGGAGTATAATTTTACTTTCGGCTATGAAATAAAGTTATTTTGTTGATTATTAGTTTGTTGATTGTAAAGGAGAGAGTGATTATGAAAAATAAAACACCTTCAATAACGTATGCACTTTTATCGCTAGTTCTAGTTATAGGTACTATAATTGTATCTCTGCGCTTAGGCATTAATACCCAAACATCACTATTTTTTGCTACCATCGTAGCAACTATAGTGGCCCTTAGTTTAAAGAATGAATGGCTGGTTATTCAAAAAGCAATGGTAAATAACGTAGCTGAAAGTTTAATGGCAATATTTATTTTACTTTTTGTAGGTATGTTGGTAGCTGTTTGGAATGTCGGAGGAACTCTACCCTCATTAATTTACTATGGTATTAAATTTATTAATCCTAGCATTATCATACCACTTGCATTTTTACTTTGCTGTGTTACATCAATTTTTACAGGAACAAGTTTTGGTTCAATTGCAACTATGGGTCTTGTAATTTACGGAATTGGTACATCTATAGGTGTATCACCTGCTATTTTAGCTGGTAGCATTGTTTCTGGTTCTTGCTTTGGTGATAAAATGTCACCTATGTCAGACACTACAAACTTAGCATCATCTATGTCTGGTGTGGATATTTATAAACATATAGGTTCTATGCTTTATACAACGCTACCTGCAACAGTTATAACTTTAGTTATATACACTATATTAGGACTTCAATTTGATGTGACTGCAATTGATAGTGCTCAAATTGAGCTTATGGCACAAACATTAGATGCAACTTTTAACATAAGTTTAATTACAGTTTTACCACTCTTAATAGTTTTAATTTTAACTGCCTTTAAAGTTCCAGCACTCATTGCTCTTAGTTTATCAATAGTTACTAGTATGGCATTTGCTATAATTACACAAGGAGCTAGCATAGTAGATATTTCATCAGCTTGCCTGTCAGGCTCTAGCATTAGAACAGGGCTTTCAGAAATCGATAGTATTTTATCTCGTGGGGGAATGACTTCTATGATAGGAACTATTGTATCTATTTGTTTTGCTTGTGCTATGGGTGGTGCTTTAATGGTAAGTAAGGTTTTATATGTAGTTATTGACGAAGGATTACTTAAACTCATTAAATCTGGTAAGGCATTAATTTTGACAACAATGGGATATTGCTACGCTACCTCTCTAGTTACAGGAAGTCAAGCGCTTGGCATTATTTTACCTGCAAAAACATTTGCAACAAGTTATGATAAAGCTAATATAGATAGACGTGTATTATCAAGAACGCTAGAAGATACATCTACTTTAATTAGTCCGCTTATACCGTGGTCAGGATTTACAATGTATGTATGTGCAACACTAGGTGTTGGTATAGAATATATTCCATACGCTTGCTTAAATTATATAGTTCCAGTTTTCTCTATAGTTTGTGTAGCAACGGGATTTGGTATATGGGATTCAAACGGCAATAAATTAGGTATTAATGATGAGATAAAATCAGAATGTTGGAGCTGTTAATTAAGTATTAATAAGGAGGCAAAGCAATGAATTATAACTTTCCAAACAAAACAATGAATTCGCCTATAAGTGAGATTCGTTTAGCATTAGAAAAAATGGCATCTATGCCAAATTGTATATCATTTGGTATAGGAAATCCAGCCCCAGAGGCAATTCCAGAAGATGAAATCGTTACTACTATTAAAGAGATTATCGCAGATAATCCTATGAAAATATTACAATATGGGCCGTTTTCTGGCTACAAGCCTCTTGCAGATTATACATTAGACACACTAATAAATTACCTAGGTTTAAAACAGGATGATAACTCTCTTACGTTTTTAAATGGCTCGGGTCATGGACTAGGACTAATGCCACGTGCATTTTGTAATGAAGGGGATGTAGTTTTTGCTGATGAATTTACATTTCCAAATGGAATAAATGCGGCTAGAGCTGTTGGGTGTGTTGTAAAGAGTATTAAAATGGATGAATATGGTATGATTCCCACAGAACTTGAAAAAGCTATACTCTCAAGCAATGGTAAGGGACGATATATTTATATCATTCCTAATTTCCAAAATCCAACTGGACTTACCATTCCATTAGAAAGAAGAAAAGTAATTTATGATATAGCGTCTAAGCATAATCTTTTAATTTATGAAGATGACCCATACGGAGCAATTAGATTTTCTGGTAAACAAGTGCCGGCGTTTAAAAGTTTAGACATAGATGGGCGTGTAATTTTCGCAGGTTCATACTCAAAGGTGCTATCTGCAGGGCTTAGAGTAGGATATTTATATGGACATAATAGCTTAATTTCTAAAATAGCTGCCCTAAAGGCTTCATCTGATGGGCAAATGCCGATTTTTAATCAAATGATTGTATATCATACTTTAGAAAAATTAGATTATAAACCTTATATTCAAAGTATTTGTGATACTTACGGTAAGAAATGTAAAATTATGGTTGATGCCCTTACAAAATATTGCCATCCCGATTTTACATTTAAAGAACCTGAGGGTGGTATGTTTTTATGGTTAAATCTACCGCATTATATTAATCCAATAGATTTTGTGGATAAATGTCTGGAAAACGATGTGTGCGTTATTACTTCAAAAGGATTTGCAACAGAGCCAGAAAAAAATATAGGTCACTCGCTTAGACTTAACTACACGGCAATTTCTGATGAAAATATAGACGAAGGAATAAAACGATTAGGCAAAGCAAGTTATGATATTATAACATCTTACAATAAATTAATCATTTAGATTGTTAGCTAGATATAAAAAGTGAATTAAATGTAACAGGTGTTTCTACGGAAACGCCTTTTTTTTATTATAATCAAATCGCGCGACACATATAATATTTTAGGAAATTTAGGGGTGATAAACTATGGCCATTTTCAATCTGTTACAAAACCGGCATTTAGAAACTGCCTTAAAAGATGTAGCTGTAAGTGGTACTAAGGCTAAATCATTAGTAGATAACGCACAACAAATTTTAAACGATAACGTTAATGTGGTATGTGACCAGCTTAAGGATAAAACAGCAGATGATAGTGCGCTTAGCAAACAGCTGCTGGATGTAGTAAATGAATTGCAGAGGCTGCCTACCGACTTACTTATAGGAGCTAATAATATATCAAAAAAAGATTTTTGCATTACTTTATTCGGAAAAACTATGTCTGGCAAATCTACTTTAGTGGAGACGTTAATTAAAGGAAGCGGTATGAATTCGTTAAGGACTACTAAGCAAATACAATCGTATCGCTACCACAATATGGTTATTACAGACGTTCCGGGATTTGGTAATTTTAATGAAGATTTGGCAGTTGAAGCTACACATAAAAGTGATTTAATAGTTTTTATAATTACAGATGAACAGCCACAAGCGAAAGAAGCGGCATGGTTGGATAACATTTTAAAGTTAGGGAAGCCGGTGATATGTCTTATCAACGCACAACTTCCTTTAGATGAGTGTACTAACATTAGGATGTTTAAGCGCGATTTGGAAGATAGGTTTGATAGGATTGATGAGATAAAAGAACAATTTTGTGCGTTTGGAGCGAGTGTAGGATATGAATGGGACAATCTAATGTTTATTCCTATTCATTTAAAAGCTGCTTTTTTAGGTCATAAACTTAAAAGTAGGGAGTTATATAGGGTAAGTAAAATTAAAAAGTTTGAAAATAAGCTGATTAAGGAAGTTACTAAAAACGGTACGTTTTATAAATACCGCTCGTTTGCTGAAGCTATTAGCGCGCCTATTGGTGAAAATCTTAGTATACTGCTTAAACAAAGTAATGCAAATAAGATGCAGTCGACTATTTTTAGAAATAGCGAGACTAAAATCGAATGCACATGCAAGCAGTTTGAGCAATATGGTTTAGGGCGTATTGATGCGTTTTTAGCACGGCTTAGAAATGATTTAATATGTGAGGCTACTGAATTTGCACAAAATAACTATAACAATACTAATGCTAGCGATGACTGGATTAAGGTTGTGGAAGGTCATGATATTAATGAGCAGGTTAATAATTTGTTTAATAAGCTAAAAGCAGAGCTTAGGGTACAATTAGAGGAAGTTATTAAAGAGTTAACTATTGAAATCGATTTTGTCCACCAATCTTTTGCTAAATTTGAAATTCCGAAAATCACTCCAACGCGCAGTATGTGGGGACTGACTTTTCTTAGCGGAGGACTAAATATTGCGGCTATTGCATCGTCGACTTCCACTATTTTAACATCTACGCTTGTTGCGCCTCTTAGTGCAGCGGCTGGAATAGTTGGTATTATTTCGCTAATAATCTCGCAGTTATTTAAAAATAAGCAACGTAAGCTTGCACAAATTAGGTTACGCGACCAGTTATACGAAAGTATTCAGCAAGTTATTGACCAGCTAAACTATGATATTAAATGGTATTTTGAAAATGAGTTTTTAGTTAAGTCTATATTACCAGTTGTAGCGGATTTAAGAAGCGTTGAACAATCTATGTATGATTTATCTAATATCCAATTTGACTTATCTACTAAGCTTAATAATCAACTGCTAAAACCGCTTAACAAATCGATTATTGAAAAAGCCATTTCTCATCTTGGGTTGGATAGATTTTTAAAAGATATTGATGAGGTGGTTAGAATTCCGGGTAGAGCAACTTTGATTATTACTAAAAAGCGGCCTAACGATTTAAAAACTGTGAAGGCTAAATTAACGAAGTTTCTTAAGGAAGAAATTATTGTAGCTAGTAATAATGTTGAAGAAGTGTTGGGTGTGGAGAATATTACGGAAGATACTAGAGTAATATATATTAAGGAAGATTTAAATAGCGACCCTAAATTTTTGCTTAGAGTGGAACTTGCTAAGAAACTAACGAATAAACTAGTGTTAAACGCATAGTGCAAATTCACCAAAAATATATGTTTAATCGAATAAACACTTACGTTTAAATATATATTGTGAACTACCCCTACTTATAGAAGTGTGGGCTTCTTGGGAAGTATCTACTTTTACTAGCTAGATATGTTTACCGAGCTCTACGGGTCGTCCCGACCCTGAATACAAATGAATACAAACGTCTTATACTCCAAATAGGGGGTGCGTTTGTAAGTTATTATAGAACTAAAGATTCCTTTTGTCAAGGTATTTTTAAGAAATTTACGGGTAATTCATCTCACCACCTATAGAGGTGGGAGAATTCTTACCCTTTTTAGTTAAATATATATTTTAAATTAGGAGGTGGATTTTATGAAAAAATTAGGTAAGTACTTAGGATTTATACTAGCTAGCTTTATACCTTGTGTAACTTATGGCAGTTTGAATATGGAGGTTTATGACATTATATTAACACAAGAGTTAATGACAATTGAAGTAATAGCTAACAATGATTACACTGCTTATGTAACTTATACAGACCAACCTAGTAGTTCTATGCAGTATTTATTAGTATATGTGGGAGTAAGCACTGCTGATGGTTTAGATATTATATATGATTATGATATTTCGCTTCATTTTAATGGAAATATATATTATCCAGTACAAAATGATTTTTTAGACGACCACCATTATAAAAAATTTGATAGATACAACGGCTATGTTGTATTTGAAGTGCCACACAGTTTTAATTTAGAGGCTGCATATTTAAGATTTAGAGATATTGTAGAAGTGGATATTACTACTAAAAATATTTGGATGCAGTATAATCACCAAAATTTGGTAGATGCGCAAGACGAGATGAAACAGCTGCTGCTTGCTGGCTATAATGCTAATGATTATATAGTTAGCGACGATATACTTATACTTATAGACCCGTATGAATGGTGTCCGCTTAGCGCTCTAGCTGTGTTTGAGACTAAGGCTAAGGCGAAAATTACAACTACTGTACGTGGTAAAGATTTAGATTGTAACGTTTGTTATAGCGTGGATGAGTTTAATACGCACCATGAAGTTCCTATTATAGGGCTGTATGACAATGCTATTAACGTAGTGGATATTATGGTGGAATATAAAGTTGGAATTGTTGAGATATATACAATTAATATTAATTTAGGAAGTGTTACGTACAATATAGGGCAATTTGAGCCTGCTAATTCTAGACTAATTACGCCGGATATTAATCTATATGGCCAAGCTTTAGGCAGTGCTGTTGCGGTTGATTGTACGGGTAAGGTTAGATGGTTTTTAAACCATGATTATATCGAGGTTGTGGAGTATTTAAGTAATGGGAATGTAATTTTGCGTGATACGAGAGTTGGAGATGCGCATTTGTTTGAAATAGATATGGTAGGAAAAGTCTATACTAACTAAATAATTTGGATTTACCAAGAAAAACTAGTTATATTGTCCACATTTTATGTATACTATAGATATATACACTAAATATAAGTAAGGAGCAATTAGATGAATATATTATCAATAGTGCACATTCCAAAAGACGGTATTAATGACTTCTTTGCATTCTACAAGCAGTTATACAATGACTCTAACTCAAAGCAAAAGTACTTGATTAGGCTGCCAGACCCAGAAGCTAAATGGGGGGGTACTAATCCTACTCTAGAAATGATAGATGATAAGGAATGGTATAAGATTAAGCTAAGCCATCTATCCGACTATCCATGTGTTAGAGTGACTTTAGAAGCTGTTCTATCATTACTTAGAGCAATCAAAAATACGGAGAGCAAGTTAGAGACTGTATATGAAATGAGAGTAACGATTCCATCTAGGAGAACGCCAAAACATCAGGTTTTGGAATCTTTTCATTACATTCCAGATAAGGAGCCAGTGATAGAGACTACTTATCATGATAAAACATATACTATAGGTTATAGAATGGAGCTGCCAAGTCATTTATTAGAGAAGTTCTATGAGTCGCATACGCTAGCGCCACAGTTTTACCCAGTGGAGTTTACAGCAGAGACTTTAACAGTGGAATATACATGCAACCAGCATCCTTCTGTGGGTAGGATTATGCAACAGATACTACTTGCATTGTTAGATGAAACACCTAATACACCTGTTATTCTGACTATTTTCCTTGAAGATAGGACTATTCTAGATAATAGAATTTATGAATACATAAATGGATTTTTAAACTTTATTTCCAGTTATACTTACGTTCCTAGTTTAGATGTGCCAATAAAATTAATTTAACCTCCGTTTCGGGGGTTTTTTTTATATTCCTAAGTATGACAATTTAAAGAGAGGAGTATAATAAGCGTATATTAAATCTATTTAGGAGGGCTAATGTAATGGCCAAAAGAAAAAATAAAACTAATAAAACTGATAACAATGCAATAGATAGTAACATAACAGTAACAACCGAAGTTCATGATGCAAGAAACGTTCCATCGGATTTTGTATATGAGGCAACTCCAGCGGATGAGGCTGTTGCTAGTACTTATGGGATATTTGATGATGTGGTGTATGATGATACGATTTATGAGCTGAGTACTCCAAACAATGTAGAGCAAGTGGAGGCGTATGAAGTTGTAACTAATATCGACATTGTAGAAAATCAAGTGGCGCAACAAACTGTAGATTATGAGCAAGGGATTTTTGATGATGTGGTGTATGATGATACGATTTATGACACGACTAATGTTATTGACTAGCTGCAGTACTCTGTGTGTGTGTGTGTGTGTGTGTGTGTGTGTGGTAGGGTACAAGTAAGTGGTCGGGTTTCACTGTCCTGGTATTGAAATTAATCGATGCTAACATTGTGGATGTAATAATATTTTTAATTTTGACTTCAGATGCTGATATTAACTCTTTATTTAGTGTTACTTAAACATTTTATTTCACCAGTGTTATGTAAACACCGTGTGGCTTTGGTTGGCGATTAATTTTCTATCGACTGATTAATCGATTATTCGATTCATCGTTGCAGCTCTACATATGACGTCTTCTTTTTTAACAACACGAAAACATTTGCAGCTCTCTCCAACTCTTGCACCGCTCAGTGTTCACACACCCCTCCGAGCTGCTTTCACATTTCAACCAACACTTAAACTGACACCGTCTTTGAGTTTGCACACTTGAAGCGGCACTCATTTCTATTTCTGCTGACACTTTCAGGTCAAAACATCACCTGCACTTCGACTTCCGCTCCTTTCAGCCTGTAGTCCACTGAAACATTAACTCCTGCCAGCGCTTCTGTTTTAATTGCTATGTCAACTTTAAGTAGCTGTATTTCAGCAGACTCCTGCTCTTAAGCAACGCTGTAGCATTTTTGGAGCTGGAAGGGATTCATCGTCTGGATTAAGGACACTTGAGCAATCCTGATAGTCGTTCTCACTGTTCCCATTACTGTTAAAATAGTTTTTTTTCCATGGGGCGCTTGCTTAATTATCCAGAAATAACTGCAGATTTTATTTAGAGACTACTGACAATGAAGGCTCTTTGGCTTACCTGAAATGCTCAGACACATGAACTGCAGATAGCATTTCAAGCCAAAAAGCAACAACATGGATCTTGTAATCCAGTCCAAAAAAAAAAAAAAAACTTCCAGGTGACCTATTTCCCTTCTTTGACCCTTGTACTTAAGTGTAATGTGCCAGTAGTCAGTCGCTCGTTGACAAACTCTCTCAAATGCTCAATTGAAGACATTGTTGTTTTACTACAACTCAAATCAATTATGAGCGCTATAATTCTAATATTGTCAGTCAGTTAACTCGACACATACATGCAGCTAACCCTACAAGCGCTTTTATCGGTCACTTCCGCCGGTTGTTACAATTTAATGTTCCGACGGTGAACGTGTGGGAGCTTTGTTTCCGCTTTCACATATCAGCAGGAGTTTGTGTTTGTAAAGTACCAGTGATACCTTTGATTGTTGCCCAGTGAAAATTTGTACACGTCTCTGAACTACTATGCTGTGGACTAATGTGCAATTCACGTGGCATTTCCAACAGTTAAAATAATTTCCTATGCAGAACGCAGAATCTTTTACTATAAAATACACGATAAAATATTTCACTTACCGACATCGTAACGGTTCGTATTTTTTCCAGATTCTCTTTCAGTTGGAGTCAGTTTCACATTTTAAATATTTAAAGATTACATCGTACTTTATAAAATCATCAGGCCCATCTATACGTCTTTTATTTATTTATTAATTAAAAAAAATCAGTCTATCTTTACCTGGAAAATAATTATTGCAACTCTACCTATCTTGTCATTGTTTTGGGATACATGGTGGTAAAGCAAATACACAGGCTCTTTCACACATGGCAATAATTACGCATACATTCTAAATTTTTTTAAAATCTTGTTATTTTCTATTTTGATGTTTTATGCCCACCAAAATGTATCTAGATCA
>MDSP01000188.1_pt1 | contig 13847 bp, 16 predicted proteins | sample 1005811 | NCBI WGS metagenome assembly MDSP01 (sample SAMN05526596, study PRJNA338239) | gut metagenome | isolation source: stomach gut content | host: Naso elegans | place: Saudi Arabia: Red Sea | collected 2011-04
TTAGTAGTGCAATTTTTTATGCAGTGATTTTCAAACTGGATTTTTTTCCCACCAAATCGTTTTCTTTCTGTTTATTTTTTTATGGTAGAGCAGACGGCGACGTCATATACGTTTCCGTAAAACAGCCAAGGTGAGTCAAGAACCCCCGAAAGAAGAAAATGGTGGACAATGCACGACCACCTGCCACCACCTGATAAGACCTGCACCCTAACATTATAAATCCACAATATGTACAGCAGAGAAACATGACCAAAGCTGTGTGCAATAGTAATTAATAATAACCAATGATGGATAACGAATCACAATATTTGTAGAGTTGCAATAAATCCGAATCGCAATACATGTCGAATTGGCACCCAAGTATCTTGATACTGTTGAATCAGGACAAAAGCATATCGTTCCAACCTAATGGACGGACAACTTTAAAGGGTCAGATAGGTTTTAAATCTTAAAAGTGGCTGTTTGACAATGAAATAAACAGATCCTGTGATCCCACACTACTTTACAGTGTCTTTAGTTTTCATTGTTTTGATAAAGGTCAATCACTTAGGGCCTTCTTTTTTTAAAATTATAATTCACATTAACACACGTATTCCCTTTGAAGTGGTCACCACAGATGATACACGAGGAAGAAGATGGACGAAGTTGTCACCTTGTAGCAGTCATTGGCAATAAGCTGCAGCAGACTGAAGGAGTCAGAGGAAGTGCCCATCTTCAGATAGAGCTCCCAGGCAAGCCGACCCTTTTGGTTCATTATGTCTGACAAACACAAGAACGGTGTTCAATAATCCAGCAATCATGAGCTGTTTCAGCAGCCTTCTTAGACACAGACTTGGACACATTAAATGCCTGTGGGCAAGCATTATTCCTTTTAGCAGAAATATCGTATTAGTGAAAAAGTTCCCCCTTAAATTTTTTACAAGCCTGAGGCTACAACTTTGACCGCACCTACTAAATTGGGTGTGCATGAATTGTGCTAGAAGATTTAATTAACCCTGCATAAGAGGGGGCGTATGTATGAAAGATTGGATACTAGCAATCCAAGTTGGACTAGTATTTGTTGGAAGCATAGTTGGTGCTGGACTATCTTCAGGGCGAGAGCTTACAAAGTTTTTCGCTATATATGGCTATAAAAGTTTTGCAGGGCTACTTATTTGTGGCTTGTTGTATGTTTGGGTTGGCAAAATGATTATACATTTAAGTATAAAATATAATGTCACTTCATATAACGAATTTATCAATTTGGTGTGTCCAAGACCAATAGCAGTATTTACAAACATAGTGTTAACGCTATTTTTATTTAGTAGCACCTCCATTATACTTGCTGGTAGCGGTGCCGTTGTCCATCAGCATTTTGGAGTTCCTATATGGATTGGCAGTGTCTTAATGATTGTCGTTAGTATTATATTTTTGATGAGAAAAACGCAAGGGCTGTACGAAGTTAACAACGTAACTGTGCCCGTTCTTATGATTATCATGACTGCAATTTTTATAGGATATCAACATAATAATCCAGACCAAGTTAGTTTTGAGTACATAACTAAATTACCGTATTATCAAACAAATTGGATTGTATCAAGTTTAGTGTATGCAGGATTTAATATAATTTCAATTGTAGGAATTGTTGTTTCGCTCTCAAGCGAGATAAAAAGTAATAGAATTATGCTCCGTGGTGTAGCTATAGGAAGTGCAATTTTGACGGCTGTAAGTTTTGTTATAGTATTTCTAATGATAGTTAATCCAACATATGCCATAACATATGACATACCTATTCTTGCTGTGGCACAACAAATAACACCATTTTTGCAATATTGTTTACTTATTATGATATGGCTTGAAATGTTTTCGTCGCAAATATCTAATATATTTAGTTTGACGAAATCTCTTGAAAGCAAATTTGGCATACAGTATGAGCAAGGTATAGCGATTAGCATTATAACTGCATTGCCGTTGTCAACTGTTGGTTTTACAAATTTGGTGGACGTGCTATACCCGATATATGGTATGCTTAGCCTAGCTTTTGTATGTTGTGTTGTATGGTTTTATATTAGACAAAAAACAAGTATGTATTATGTATAAAAAATATGGGCGGTATATATTATCCGCCCAATTATCATGAATACCTTTTTATCATAAAATCCTCCGCAAAAACACCTTTATATACAGCCCTGTTGTTGTCCTCATAAACGCCTTCGCCTTCCATTTTGCCATTTTTGAACGAACCAATATATTTATGACCATTTGCAAATATTTTAGTTCCATGACCTGTCATCTTACCTTGAAAAAAATCACCTTTATAAGTAGCCCCATCTTCAAATATAAATACTCCTAACCCGTGAGGAATCCCCTCAAGCAAGTTTCCTTCATATTTACCTTGTCCTGGATACAACACAATGCCATGACTTGATGATAGCATATAATTGTTATCAAATATACCTTCAAATCTATTTTGCTCGCCATCTTCATAGCAACCTTCGCCATGCATCAAACCGTCTTTAAAAGAACCAATGTATTTGTGACCATTAGAAAAGATTTTTAGCCCTTTGCCTGTAGCATGTCCATGTTCAAAGTCACCTTTATATATAGAGCCATCAACATAAATCATAGTCCCTTTGCCTGATGGCACTGCATTATGTTCAACGTCACCTTCATATATGTCACCGTTGGCATACGAAATTTTGCCACGCCCAACGGTTTCACCGTCCAAGAAGTCGCCTTCATATATACTGCCGTTAGTGTATGTTGCAACACCTATACCTTGAAGTTTATCTTCTATAAATGTTCCTTGATGTACAGTTCCATCTGCAAAAGTTAATGTACCTTTGCCAGCTTTTTCCCCATCTGCAAAACTACCCAAATAGTGTGCATATAAAGAACCTTCGCCCCAAGTGTACTTTCCTTCTCCTGACGGGTGTCCAAATTGAAATTCACCTATATAAACTTCATTATTGCCAAAGTATGCAGTTCCTTTACCGTGTTTCTTTCCGTCCTTAAACTCGCCTTCATAAACAAGTTTTCCGTTTTCTTCTTCATCATACAGTTTGCCAGTGCCATAATAATTTTCACCTTTGATTGACCCTTCATACATAAGATAAGAATTTGGATAATGCAGAATTTGGTCATGATAAATATCTTTATTGCCACGTCCTACAAACATTGTTTTTATTGAATTGATTATTTTCGACATAGTATACCCCTTTGCTTAAATATTGTCTTTCGTTAGTGTACTTTCTTTTTTATATTATATAATTATAGCATTTTTTGGGCTAAAAGCCACTAATTTTTTTATTGTGGTCGTCAATAAGTGATGGTATTATATAAGTAGAAACAAAGGAGGAACACATGTCAAAACAGATAAATTACGAAGATTTAGCAATGAAACGCTCGATGCAAATATTTGGGGAATATGGAGTTAAATACTTAGGTAGCAACAAAAAAGTGAAAAGTATAGGTTATACGGAGCACCCAAAAGTAATAGTTGAAGATAGCCGAATGGACTATACTTATCTTATGGAAGATGACACGTATCATCACTATGAATTTCAAACAACTAATCAAGGTAGAAATGACTTTATACGCTTTTGTGCATATGATGTTAACCTAACAGCACAAACAGGTAAAGACGTCCACACATTTGTTGTATATTCAAGTAATATTAAAAGACCAACTACTGAATATACGTTTGGTGGAGTAAAGTACAGTGTAACAGCTATTTGCATGGCAAATAAAGATGGTGATACAATTCTTGCAAATATTGAGGAACGCCTACAAAATGGTAAAGAACTAACGTATATCGACTTAATAGACTTAACTTTTTTACCACTGATGAGTAGCAAACTGTCTCAATACGATAGAATTGAAAAAACTATCTTATTAACGAAAGAATATCCAACAGAAAAAAGTGAAGATATTCAAGCACTTGTATTTGTATTAGGCTTAAAATTTTTAAGCAACGAAGATATTGAAAACATGAAAGAGGTGTTTAAAATGACTGCATTAGGAAAAATATTATATAATGATGGTATTGAGCAAGGCATCGAACAAGGCATTGAACAAGGCATCGAACAAGGTGCAACACAAAAAGCTATTGAAACTGCAAAAGAACTTCTTGCAGATAACGTTGAACTTAAATTAATAGCTAAATGGACAAAACTACCAGAGTCTACAATACTAAAGCTACAACAAGAAATGTAAATTTATATAGGGGGTTGTCCCCCCTATGCTACCCCAAATATGAAAATAGTTAGATAGTATGACGCAATAATTCCGACAACAGACGCTATAAGTGCCCCTGCAAGCGTGTAACGGGTATTTTTTATGTTTGCTGCCAAAAAGTATACTGACATCGTATAAAAAATTGTTTCTGTACAGCCAAACATTATAGACACAAGTCGTCCAATAAACGAGTCTGGCCCATGCGTTTCAAATATGTTTAATATAAGCCCTGTTGATGCCGATGACGAAACTGTACGCATAATAGCGATAGGAACGACTTCACTTGGAAAGTCAGTAAACGAAATAAGCGGCGTTATAAGTCTAACAAGCCCATCAAGTGACCCTGACGCCCTAAGCATACCAACTGCCACCAGAAGCCCAATAAGCGTTGGCAAAATCTGCACCGCAACTTTTAGCCCCTCCATAGCCCCCTCAACAAACACTTCAAATACATTTACTTCCTTATATAAGCCATAGCTAATAATTAGTGCACATATAACTGGAATTATGTAGTCTGATATTGACATAAAAATATTCATGATTAGTCCTCCTTTCTATACATAAGCTTTGCAAACATAATAGCTACAACTGTTGAACAAAAAGTTGCTATTATAGATGGTGCAACTATTTCTGTTGGGTTAACTGACCCATATGACGCACGATACGACACCATATTTATAGAAATAAGCTGTATAGAAGAAATGTTGATAATCAAAAACATACACATTGCATGCGTTGCCACTTTAGAGCTTTTGTTAAGCTTTTGTAGCTCCGCCATAGCTTTAAGCCCTGGTGGTGTTGCTGCCCAACCAAGCCCCAAAAAGTTTGCAATCATATTTGTTGCAATATACTTTCTTGCAGGGTGATTTTTTGGCACATCTGGAAACAAAAAGTTTAATATAGGCGTCATACGCTCTGCAAGTGTGTCTATAAGGTTGGAACGCTCTGCAATATACATTATCCCCATCCACATGGCAAGTATCCCGCAGGTGTCAAAACAAATTTTTACTGCACTTTGGCTTGACGCAAGCATTTCTGTTGTAAGCCCCGCCATATCTCCCCCAAACGCAGCCATAATAATTGAGAAAATAACCATGAAACTCCATAGGTAATTTAACATTTAGTCCTCCTTTTGATAATAATATAGTCTTGTCCATTAAATATATGCCAATATATTTGTAAAAAGTATAAAAACTTTTTAGCTTTTTTTATGCATAATTGTAGAAAAAAATTGTAATTTTCAGTGACATAACATTTACATTGGTCATATTATGGTAGCAAATGCTATAATAAAATATTAATTGCTAAAATTTTACAATTAGTAATTGACTTTTATTTCAAATTATGGTATCTTAATGTAAGAAGATAGAGAAATTTATATATTATGAGGAGTGGGTTAGGCAATGAAATCGACAGGAATTGTAAGAAAAGTAGATGAACTTGGTAGAGTGGTACTACCTATCGAATTAAGAAGAAATTTGGAAATTAATGAAAAAGATGCACTAGAAATTTTTGTAGATGATTCAAAAATTATCTTAAAAAAATATGAGCCATCAGATATTTTCACTGGAAGTATGGACGATTTAGTTGATTACAAAGGGAAAAAGGTTTCTCGTGAAACTATAAAAACATTAGCATTAATAGCAGGTTTCAAAATAGAAGAATAACTATATATAGGGGTAGCGATCGCTACCCCTTTCTTATATTAGTCATACAACTGAATTGGCGACAATGAGTTTGTATAATAGTCGCAAAGATTTAGTGCCTCAAAAAATGTATCTGGAGGTATAGGTAATGTTAGACTAAAGCCTGACGACACATCTCCTATAGAGCCATATACAAAATTTAGTGTTGGGTGTGATGTTGCATCTGATATATAAATATCTTTTAGTCTATACAAAGAGTAATATGAGTCGTAATAATTGCCCAAAAAGTAAATAAGCTTTGATGAAAATATAACTTCAACGTTTTGTGTTGCAAGATTGTTGTAATATTTTGTTATCAAAAGATGATTAACCAAACCACCAACAACCGCCAAACTACAAGTTACATAACAAATACCTACACTATTTGAAGCACCTGAAAATACAAAACCTACACCTAATATCAAAAACATAATAACTATTAATATATTTGTAACTACATAATTTAATTTTTGTACCATAACGTATTGTGAAATTTCTGAAAATTGCTGTGGTATATACACCCATTTATCTATCGTGCTATCTTGTTCAAATGATAGCATTTTGTTCTTATATATTCGACAATAGTTTAGACCGTTAAGTCCAGAACCTACTAAAGTTATTCCAAGAAATACTGCAATAATATGAGAGGGCGACTCCATATCAAACTCAATAAGTGGCAATATAGTCAAAAGTATCCCGCCTATCAAGCAAATTATAGATAATCTTAAATTTAATTGAATCCTTTCTCTCATCTTACTCACCTCCAAACATAAAAACTAATAATATATTATGAAGTAGACAACTTTTTTGACCTAAAAATTTTACAAATTTATCCAAAAAAGTTTTTATTGAAATGGAATATAATATATAGTATAATAGTTGGGAAACCTAAAAATAGAAACGAGGTGATTTTATGCGTTCAAATCCAATGATTAGACGTGGACTTGATTCTGAGTCTACACACACTGGCGAACTTATGAGCGTTGAAGGTGTTAGAAACAAAACATTGCTTTTGGTAGGGATAACAGGTATTGCAGCTGTTGCAACTTACATGGGCTTTGGTTCAACACCAACTGGCATATATCAAGCTAGAACATTTGCAATTGCAGCATCTTTTGCCGCACTATTTTGTGCAATAGGTATGATGTTTTCTCCTGCTATGTCTAGAGTGTTATCATTTGTATATGCAGCACTACAAGGAGTCGCAGTTGGAGGAATATCATTAGCATACGGATACTTTTTTGATGGCGTAATACAAAAGGCGTTAACATTAACATTGCTTGCGGTCTTATTCACATTATTACTTTATAAAGAAACGCCAAGCCTTGCAGGAAAAATCCGTAAAGGTGTTATGATATTAACATTTACGATATTTGGACTATCTATGATAGCACTTATAGGAAGCTTTTTAGGAATGGGGTCTTTCGCAATGTTGTTGTTTGGAAGCAATCCTATTGCAATAGGGTTTAGTGTTCTAACAGTTATCGTTGCAATAGCCCATCTTATGCTTGACTACGATAACGTCGCTATGGGTGTCCAACACGGACTTCCAAAGCATATGGAATATTTCTTCGCAGTAGGAATTCTTGCTACTGTTGTATGGGTATATATCGAAATGGTAGAGCTACTTTCAAGAATAGCGATGAGCCAAGAATAACAAAAAGAGCAGAAACAATCAATCGATTGCTACTGCTCTTTTTTATTGACTTATTGCTCATCAACTTGACTTGTTAGGCTATCTTGCTCATCTTCAAGTGCAATAATTTCCTCATGGTCATGTCTTGTTATTGCATTGCTAAAATCGTTAAAAAATCCATCAAAAGTCATATAGTTTTTCTTTTTATCACTCATTATATGTGCTCCTCCTAGTTAATTTTATAACTAGTATTCGCCAATTTTATTAGTTATTATTCATCTATATTTCTCTTTACTTAATACATAAACCACTCTATACTATAAAAGAGGTGATGAAAATGAAATTTGTGCTTTCTTATAGCTTTGGGAAAGATAGTACTTTGTCTTTGCACAAAATGATAGAACAGGGACACACTCCTATTGGACTTTTGGTAATGGTAAATGAAAATCTTAAACGTTCGTTTTTTCATGGTGTGGACTATGACTTAATGCAAAAAATATCTACTTGCTTAGATATCCCGCTATTAATTGGAAAATCTGATGGACAAGATTACAACGTTGTTATGGAAAATCAACTGCGAATTGCAAACGACATGGGTGCTGAAGTTATCGTATTTGGTGATATCGATATTTCAGACCACAAAACTTGGTGTGAAGAAAGATGTGAAATTGCTGATGTTAAAGCTGTGTTTCCACTGTGGCAAAAACCTAGGGAAGAAATCGTAAATGAAGTTATCGAATGTGGCTACAATGCTATTATAAAAACTATCAATAATGAAAAGTTGGACAAGTCGTTTTTGGGTAGAACTATTACGCCAGAGCTTATAGGCGAACTTAAAGCAGATTATCCAGAAGTTGACGTTTGCGGCGAATATGGCGAATACCACACACTTGTTGTTGATGGGCCAATTTTTAAAACTAAGCTTGAATATGAAATAAAAGAACAATATGACTTTGGAGTTACTTCTGTTGTTGATATTGCTTAACACATGAAACATTCCAAATTTAGACCCTAACTGAGGGGGTTGCTTCTGTTGTTGATATTGTTTAGCACATGAAACATTCCAAATTTAGACCCTAACTGAAGGGGTTGCTTCTGTTGTTGATATTGCACAACAAAAAAAGCCTCCCTCTTAGAGGGAGGTGTCAGCACAGCTGACGGAGGGAGAAATCAAGTTTATTCTAAAACAATTTCTTGCCCATTTATTACAACTGCAACAACTTCTTCAACGGGAATAAAGTTTATTTTATAGGCATCGTCCAATGATATGTGAGTTGCTGACTCTGCTGGCTCCAACATCCAATACAATTTTCCGTCCTCTGTTTTTGAAATTCTATGTTGCATCGGAATGTGAGTTCCGTCTTCTAGCAATAACAACACTTCTTCAGCTTCTGGAATACTAATACCATTTTCTTTAACTGCACTATTGCTTAGATGCAGGTTTATATTAATTTTAGACACATCAATTTGTGTAAGTGTCGTATCTTCTGCGTCAACTACCATTGGTATTTGCACATCTGTCATGTATGTTGTTGTTTCAACAGTGCTGTCTAATGGCAACGTTGCAGACCATTTATCTTGAACTATATATTCAATTCCACTATGGTCTAAAGCAATTTGAATATATGGAAAATCTTCTTCTGTAAGACCTATAACCTCACAAAATCCACGTCCATTAGTTGCATACCCATCAATTTGTCTAATATCACCCTCACTGCCCATCCATATTCTTTCACCTGTTCTAGCGTCAACAAGATATACCGTAGTCGCCCATTGAAGATCATTATTTTCTTTAAATGTTGTGTTTATCGATAAAATACCGTCTGATAACTCCATGCTTTCAATTACATTTCCACGACTTTCATCACCAACAGCAATTCCTGAACTTGTAGCTAAAGCATTTTGCACATCTAACAAAGTTATATCAGTAGTTTCTTTATAGTCATCACGCCTAATAATATCCTCAAATTGTACTGTTATGTTTGTACCCAAGTTAAATCCACTTATTGTATCAGCAGTCCATACCCCAATTAATTGTTTTTTATCTTCAGATAAATACAAACTCTTTGCTCCCGAAGATGCTATATTACTTTTTTTGTAATCCATGTCCGAGCTTTTAAAATAAGCATTGTCAAAATCGGCATCATCAAATATCCCGCCATCTTTTCTTTCAAATACAAATAGCAAGAAACCTGCGTCCTCATCTAATATCGCCTCAGCTGTTGTCATAACTATTTCTGATAATATTTTTGGTTTAATATCTGCTGATACAACGTTATGTCGTATATAAGACGTTGCTCCGTCAAACATCGTTGCCAATTGTGGCATAGTTTGTGCAACAACTATTGTGCTTGTTAGTGCTAACGTTGCGGCTGCCGCCATTAAAGTCATTTTTTTCATAGGGTTTCCTCTTTTCTTAAATTTAGTTATAGGTGTTATTTTTCTTTCTTCAACATCAGACTGATTTATTCCCTCTAGTGCCAATTTCAAAATATCAGTTTCAGAAATTCCATCTAATGCATTTTCAAGCTCTTCTTCGGTTATATTTATATCTTCTAATTCATCTAACATATCTGACAATCGGTTCAAATTGAATACCCCTCCTGCATCAACAATTTTTTTAGTTTTTTCTTTCCACGAGATAGCTTTGTATGAACAGTGTTTTCTGGTATGTTCAAATATTTTGCTATACTTGCTATGCTCTCCATATAAAAATATCTGCGTATAAATATTTCTTTCTCAGGTTGCTTTAACTTTATTACTGCACTAAAAACCTGCGAATTAACTTCTTGCATAAGTATGTCATCTTCTGGTGTGTGTTCATTTACGCCTTCCTGCTCATCTTCAATAACTTGAATTGATTTTATTCTAAGTTTGTTAAGCGTCATATTGCGTGTCATCTTTGCTATATATGCGTTTAATCTGTCGGGCATAATGTTATCTCTATCTCGTATAGTCCATATTTTTATAAATACATCAGCTGTAAGCTCCTCAATATCTTGCCGTGACAACTGATTGTTTGCAACTTTTTTTATAATAGCAACAACATATCTTGTGTATTTAGAAACCAAAGCCTCATAACAAGAAACATCGCTATTTTTAATCCCTTCCACTAGTGCTACGTTATCCATGCGTTTATCCTTTCTTAATTTGTTCTATATTATAGTTAACACGTCTTTTGGAATAAATCTTTCACTTTTTGCCAAAAAAATTCCCTCTAGTTTTCGCTAGAGGGTTATACTTAATGTTTATCATTTCCTGTATACAGTTCAAATCTATATTTTTGGTTAGTTATATTGTCGGTTCTGTTTGGCTCAACTTCTTCCAAAAACATATTTAGCGGTCTTGCGTACATACCGTATGGGGGGTATAACGTTTGGTATGATACGAGCTTCTCGCCTGTTTCGGTATGCTCCAAAATATCGTGAACATAATATAAATTTCCTTTAAAGTGTCTGTATGGTCTTTTTGTTTCAATAGTTCGGTTCATGTTATGCTCTCCTTGTTCATGCAAATGTTAAGTTTGTTTTCGCTATATCAGATTATTAGATATTGTAAATTGGGATAAGCTTCTTTATTCTGTCTAATATAGCTTCTTTTGAATGCTGCGAAAGGACTTTTTCTTTGTAATAATACTTTAAGAGTTCGCAATATTGGCTTAGAATCTGGATTATTCTTGTGTCTTTGAAGATATTTATATAATTTATTCATTTCGTTCTGTAGTCTATCTCGCCTTTCTTCACTATTTACCGTATAATGCCCCGTATTGCTAACATTAAATACTTCTGTTATTAGCTTAGATGTAGAAACTGCGTCTTCATCAGTATCATCTAAACTTTTTACAGTAACATTTTCTTCAATATGATTAAATATTAAATACTGTTCTGGGTCCACTTTACAGCAATCAATAATTTTGTATTCATAGATTTTCTTATTTTTAACAGAATTACAGTGACGACAAGATAAAAATAAATTTTCCCAATCATACTTTAAGTCAACGTATATACCATCTTTATGAGGTCGCAGATGTTCTATAACTCCCTCAGGTAAGTTGTCAATATTACAAATATAACATTTATTATCAAAATCTTCTTTTAGTTGTCTAACTACATCTACTTCACTGTAAGATTTTTGTTTAGATAACGATGTTGGAGCAGGAAAACTTCTTTTAACTTTAACCATATTAGATGTCCTCCCTATTTTCAAACTCCAATTGCAGTCTTTTAAATTCCGTAGCTATTGTCATAGATAAAAAATCTGGAATTTCTTCTAAAGTTATACCTAAATCAGCAATTTCTTCAAAATCCTTATCTTCTAAAGTTTTTTTAGCAACTAGGTCTTTATATCTATTAAACTGGCTCTCAATTTCTCTAGACATTTCATTTGCTCCAAAATATCCTTTTACAACTCCAGTGTAAGATACATCTTGCAAACCATCTTTAACTAAAGTTTTATTTTCCAAGTCGTATATTACAACATCTTTAATACTATTTAAAATAAACGGACTATGCGTTGTAACTATAAATTGAACTTTTGGAAAAAAACTAGTTAAAAACGGCAGTATTTTTTTCTGCAACTGTATGTGTAAGTGTGTTTCTATTTCATCTATAAGAACTATCCCCTCAATATTATAGATAGTTGTTGCGATTTTCTCCATTCTTAAAATTATATTTATTATTATATCTAAAACAGCTGAATACCCATCTGATAGTTGATTTAATGTATATGGCTCTTTATTAGGTTCTTGCATATAAAAATCTAATTCTTTTCTATTAAATATAAGTTTTAATTTTGGTTGCTCGAACAAATCTTGTAAGGCTTTTTCAAATCGTCTAAACCATTGTTCAGTTTTTTTAACTTCTTCCTGCTCATTATCGTCCCGTGCAAATGATTGTTGCGTTTTTAAATACACTAAATAATCTATAAACTTGCTATCAAGATTATCTTCTAGTGTATATGTGTCTTTGAATTCTGTCTTCACTATGTTATCACTTTTGTTAATTGACAGATTTCTTTTGCTTGAAAAATATGCTAAAATAAATTCGTTCTTTCTATACTTTTCTTCTACTAAATTTGTAAATGCTTGCAGATGACCTTTACCATCTTCCAAATCTACTTGTAATCCGTTAGAATATTTTTGGATTGAATTTTCTGTTTGTTCTAAACCTTTATTAAACTTTAATAACTCAGCTTGTTGCTGTGCATCTAGCACTTCTAAGTTTTGTAATTTCTCTATTCGGTCTAAAAAAAGTGATTTATTTTCCTGCCAGTAAACTAGTAGATTATAATAATTACCGTCTATAATTGAAGTGAGATAATCTCGGATTTTTTCTAAAACACTTGTTTTTCCTGAGCCGTTTTTTCCAGTTAAAATTAAGTGTTTTAATTCGCTGTCCATAATATCAATTTCGATATTTTGTAAGTTTCTAACTTAATGAATAATTATTTTATTAATATAACTATTAGTTGGTTGGTATTCGCTCTTATTCATATTGATACCTCCTGAATTTAAAATATTTTTAAGATACCACAAAACCTAATTAAAGTCAATATTTATATCAACGGGTGGCGTTTGAAGTCCCAAGAAGTTTCAAAACTATCCCAGTCTGTTTTTGAGATGTCGATGTTTTGTTGGACTAGCTCTTTATTTTCAAGTAACATTTTGTCCGTTATCGTGCTTATTCGTTTTGTTCATTTGTTTACTTTCTTGGTTTTATAGTATCGTTTGACAAATAAAAGCATATACTATATACTATGAATAAGTTAACTTGAGATGGATTCAAGCTGGGTTCCCGAATGGGAGTAGATAGAATATTCTATTTAGAATTCCTTTGCTCCTGGGGTTGACTTATTTTTTTTATTTTTTATCTTGTCCACAATTTCTGTTGGATCTTTTCTAATCTCTCCTACTATAAAATCTATGACTTGTTGAGAATAAGTAAAACGTCTTTGTTTACCCATAACATGAGCATAACATAGGTTCCCTTGAGTTTTTAGTGAATAATATTGCACAAACAAATTGAAGTGATATTTGTTAAATTTCTGTTTACTATTGCTAGAAATTAACCGTTACATAAAATGTAAAAAATGACAAATTGCCTTTTTACACCTCACCCCTAACGGCTAGGGTATACTGTTAAACAATCAACCTATTTCACTAAAAAAATCTAGTCTTTATCAATAAATATTCTTTTGTCTAACAGGTCTTTCTAATAAAATCCATAAAGTACAATTATAGTAATCTCTTGGATACTATCAATTTCTTTACAGATTAATAACAATCTAGTCTTTTAGTCCCATTCCTCGTCTTG